>Ga0209373_10000195_pt1 | contig 127190 bp, 79 predicted proteins | sample Higcelweek5metaG_FD_187173 | JGI IMG/M metagenome (GOLD analysis project Ga0209373, IMG submission 187173) | Freshwater pond sediment microbial communities from the University of Edinburgh, under environmental carbon perturbations - High... | ecosystem: Environmental > Aquatic > Freshwater >... | reverse complement strand
ATCAAATGGATATTCTCCAGCCCCTGACTATTAAACCCATCACCGAGAATTTTGCTATCATTTCTGATTATTCCCGGGAAAAAACCTGATTTTTGCTGTATGGAAAATATAAACTCCAAGGTTTTCATTCCTCTTTGCCATTCAAGTTCTCCTCCCAGTTTCATTAACGGGTAACTGCTCATTCCGTCTCCGCACCAGCCGGGCTGCCATCGTTTTTTCTCTGTATCCATGCCATAACCCCATTGATCCGAATAATTCATTTTATTATATTTTTCTTTTTGTATTTCGAACTGCTTTTGGAAAGGCAAGGTTGCCGGACGAGCGTCGCCCATTCCCATACATTTTCTGTTTTCAAAAAACATCTTATAAAATTCTGTGATACTCCCGCAATCGAAATTGATTTTTTTATAGGGAATTTCCGCATTTTCCGCAGTCTCATCCGCTGTATCGGCATTTTCTTTCATAAAAGGCCATCGGTAAACCTTTTCCCTGAAAGCCGGGTAAGATATAGAAATTCTGCCGTTTTCGTATGCCAAGCCCAGATTGTTTCCGTTTATCTCCTGAACCGTAAAAACAAGCATAGCTTTTCCGTATTTTTGTGAGAATACACCTATACAAGGAACCGATACATCCCCTGTAGTCACCTCTATCTTGCCGCTGCAATCCTTGTTTAGGCGCGGTACGTCAGTGATTGTTACAGGCATGTCGACGCGTACTTCTTCAAGCGTAAACATCGGCGGATAATTTCTTTTTACCGAATCAAACCTGTTACCATTATAAGCGCAGGCGGGAAACAGAACATACTCGTCTTTATCAAAGCCTTCAAACACTATTTTGTTAATCATGGCTCGCTCGTCCTTTCTATTATTTATTTATACAACACTATCAACAATCAATGGGATGTTGAATTTTTCCCTTAATTTATCAACTGCGCAGACGGCGTCATTTTTGTTTACAATCAATGATATATGCATTTCTGAAGTCGATACCATTTGAATATCGACATTTAAGTCGTAAACGGCCTCAAATACCATTGCCGCTATGCCCGGATGATGAATCATGCCTGAGCCGACAATTGATATTTTTGATACATTTCTTGTAAATTCAATTTTATATCTTTCCCCGAATTTTTGGTTTAAGATATTTAAAACGGCATCTGTTTTTTCTTCCGCCACTGTAAAGTCAATGTCTTTTTTATTGTTTTTATCAGTTGTCTGCAATATAATATCCACACTTGTGTTGTTTTTTGCCAGCGCAGCAAAGATTTCAAAAGCCTTACCGGGAATATCTTCAACACCGAGAATGGAGAATCTCGTAATCCCGTCTTGTTTCATGATTTCTCTGATATAAGTTTTTTCCATCCCATCGCCCTCATTTCATCAATAATTTATAAGTTCATCTCCGCTTTCATTGAATTAAATTGATCCATGACAAAGTCAATTTGCTCCTTTGTAAGCGCTGCGGACATCTGCGTTCTTATTCTTGCTTTTCCACGAGGCACAACCGGATAGGAAAACGCCGTTACATATACACCCTTTTGCAGCATTCTGTCCGCCATTTTGAAGGCATTTTTTTCGTCATATAGCATAATTGGAATAATGGGGGTGCCGTTATCTGAAATATCAAACCCTGTCTGCTTCATTAATCTGCTGAAATATCGGGTATTGTCAAACAGCTTTTCTCTGTATTCCGCGCTGTTTTCAATCAGCTCCAGCGCCTTGATTGTTCCTGCCGCGATAGAAGGAGCCAAAGTATTGGAAAACAAATAAGGTCTTGATTTTTGGCGCAGCAAATCAATAATTTCCTGCCTGCCGCTTGTATATCCGCCCGACGCGCCACCCAGCGCCTTGCCGAACGTTCCTGTTAATATGTCCACTCTTCCGCTGACACCGCAATATTCAGGTGTACCTCTGCCGCCCTCTCCCATAAATCCCACGGCGTGACTGTCGTCAACCATGACAAGTGCGTCATATTCGTCCGCCAAATCGCAGATTTCTTTCAGATCTGCAACAATGCCGTCCATGGAAAAAACGCCGTCTGTTGCGATTAATTTTATTCTTGCGCCCTTTGCTTCCTCCAGTTTTTCCTTTAAATCCGCCATATCGTTATTTTTATATCTGAATCGTTTCGCCTTACAAAGCCTTATACCGTCAATGATACTCGAATGGTTAAGCTCATCGCTGATTATTGCATCCTCTTCAATTAATATCGTCTCAAATAATCCTCCATTAGCGTCAAAACAGGAAGAGTACAGAATAGTATCCTCCATGTCCAAAAAACTGCTTACCTTAGCTTCTAGTTGCTTATGTATATTTTGTGTTCCGCAAATAAAACGAACTGACGATAGCCCATATCCATATTTATCATAACTGTTTTTCGCAGCTTCAATAATATCGGGATTACTGCATAAACCCAAATAATTATTTGAGCAAAGATTAATTACCTCGTTTCCTTCTGCTACCTTAATCCTTGCTCCTTGCTTAGATACCAATACACGTTCGTTTTTTTCAAGACCGCTTTCTATAATGGTTTGGTTATCTTTCTTTAAATATTTAATCGCACTTTTCATATAATGCAACCCCCTTTTAGCATGCCTATAAGCTGACCAGCAATCCAAGCTGCTTGAATCTCTCTTACTAACTCATTAAAATGAATATGGTCGACATATATTTCTTTCTTAAGTTTTTTTGTTAATGTATATAAGTCAATTATTTGTATTTTATTATTATTCATAATTTCAGAAGCAATTTTGTTACATTCCACAATATCTTTATCATAACGCAAAAAACCGGGCGTTAATCTGTTATGTCGTTCATCATCAACGGGCGTTGAACTGACCCATACAATTTTTTTACCTCGATCCAATACAAGCTTTATAATTTTTTCAATTGTTTCACGATAAATATTCGTTTCAACTTGATGAAACGTTGTACCTTGATTAATTTTTATATCGTGAAGCCCGCAGTTTAAAAGCAGGATGTCATATTCTTTATCGGGCGTATTTTTCAAATATTCCAAAACATTCAGACAATCGCCTCCATTGGCTGCAGAATTTACATCCAAGTCACCACACGGCATTTCCTTCCCCTTTCTGTCATACAAAAAATTACCGTCCAAAAATTTTTCAAGATATGGTCCATAATGTATTGAAATACTGTCTCCTACCACAAAAAGTCTTTTCTCCATTTAATTACCCCCTAAATATTCGTCCAGTCCAGTACAACCTTGCCTGACATACCTGAATTCATAGCTTCAAATCCTTTTTCAAAATCAGAAGCCGCAAACCTATGTGTTACAATTTTTGAAACATCTAAACCGCTTTGAAGCATAGATGTCATCTTATACCATGTTTCGTGCATCTCACGTCCGTATATTCCTTTTAAAATTAATCCGTTGAATATTACCTTGCTCCAATCAATTTTTGTGTCATTATTTAATATTCCAAGCAAAGCAATTTTGCCTCCATGTCTCATATTATCAATCATGGTATTAAGCGCAATTGCATTCCCAGACATTTCAAGCCCAACATCAAAGCCTTCTTTAAGACCAATCCTAGCCATCACCTTTTTTAAATCTTCCTTTGATGTGTTTACTGTATATTTTATGCCCAATTCCTTTGCTAGATTCAGCCTATACTCGTTTACATCAGTTATGACAACGTTTCTCGCTCCCGAAAATTTGCAGACAGCCGCTGCCATAATGCCGATAGGTCCCGCGCCTGTAATCAGCACATCCTCGCCTATCAGCTCAAACGACAGGGCGCTGTGTACGGCGTTTCCGAGCGGGTCAAAAAATGAATAAATTTCTTCGTCAATTCCCTCCGCGCATTTTCTTGCGTTTGATTCGGGGATAATGAGGTACTGGGCAAAAGCGCCGTTTCTGTTTACCCCCACGCCTTTTTCCCCCATGCACAAATGTCCCCGTCCCGCGAGGCAGTTTCTGCATTTTCCGCAGATAATGTGCCCTTCGCCTGATACCAAATCCCCGACCGAATAATTTGTAACGTCATTTCCGACCTCTGATATTTCACCGACGAATTCATGCCCGATAATGAGCGGCGGCTCAATATGCTCCTGCGACCACTGATCCCAGTTGTAAATATGTAAATCCGTTCCGCAGATTGCGGTTTTGTGGATTTTAATTTTAACCTCATGATTCCGCACATCAGGAATGTTAACCTTTTCCATCCACAACCCACGCTGGGGTTCCTTTTTAACAAGCGCGTACATTTTATTCATAGCTTTATCATCTCTCTATTCTACTAAAATATCTCAAAACCGGATTTCTTGCTGCCACCGCCTCATCCGGTCTGCAAACCGGAGTGGTCAGCGGCAGATCATGGAACATTTCCGGCTGTTCTTTTGCCTTTCGGTACACAGCAGTCAGCTTTTTTGCAGCCTCCTCAATATCCGTCTTGGATTCAGTTTCCGTAGGTTCAAGCATCAGCGCTTCGGAAACAATTAATGGAAAATACATTGTCGGCGGATGCATATGCTCATCCAGCAGGGCTTTGGCAATATCCAAAGCTGACACGCCCTTTTCCTTTTTCAGTTTTTCCAGAGTCAAAACAAATTCATGCATACAATACCCCTCATAAGCCGTATCAAAACATTCTTTCAGAAGATTTTTCAGATAGTTCGCGTTTAATACGGCTGTTTCGGACATTTCGCGTATTCCCTCCGCGCCCAGCGTCAGAACATAAGTGAGCGCTTTTACAATCACAGGAAAATGACCGTAAAACATTTTTATACGTCCGACGGACTGCGACGGCTCCGCCCAGTCAAATCCTTCGGAAGCTGCTTTCACCACAGGAGCCGGAAGGAACGGTAGCAGCGGTTCTTTGCAGCCCACCGGTCCTGCCCCGGGTCCGCCTCCGCCGTGCGGCGCGGAAAATGTTTTATGCAGATTCAGATGAATTACGTCAAACCCCATATCGCCCGGACGGACAACACCGGCGATTGCGTTCAGATTCGCTCCGTCATAATACAAAAGACCGCCCGCATTATGGATAATCTGCGTGATTTCCAGTATGTTTTCCTCAAAAATCCCTACCGTATTGGGATTGGTCAGCATCATCCCCGCCACTGTATCATCAGCAAGATTTTTTAACGTTTTCATATCAACGCAGCCTTTGGCGTTGGATTTGATGTTCACCACCTCGAACCCTGCCATTGCGCAGGAGGCGGGGTTTGTTCCGTGGGCGGAATCGGGTATTATGATTTTTATCCGTTTCATATCCCCTCGTGACAAGTGATAAGCCTTGATCATCAGCAGACCTGCAAATTCACCTTGCGCTCCGGCTGCTGGCTGCAATGACATGCCGTCCATACCGGTGATTTCGCAGAAATACTGTTGTGCCGTATACATCGTTTCCAGACAGCCCTGCACCGTTTCCACAGGCTGCAAAGGGTGAATTTCCGCAAATCCCTCCAGACCGGCAAGCTCTTCGTTAATTTTCGGATTATACTTCATGGTGCAGGAGCCAAGCGGATAAAATCCGTCATTTACGCCGTATACCTGCCGGGCAAGCTCCGTATAGTGACGGCTGACCGCCGCCTCTTCCGTTTCCGGCAGAACAAGAGGATGTTCTCTGCAAAGCTCCGCCGGAAAGCTGTACGGCTCCACATCACATTTCGGCAGATAATCCGTACCATGCCCTGCACTGCTTTTCTCAAAAATCAGCTTCATTTCCCGCACACCTCCTTAATTGTATCCGCTAGTAAATCAATTTCTTTTTTGGTATTGCATTCCGTTACACACCACAGGATTTTATCTTCCACCGGATATCCGCCCAATATACCCCGTTTTTTAAGCGCTTTTATCAGAACTCCTGTGTCTGTCGGGCAATATGTTAAAAATTCATTAAAAAATTCACCCGGATACACAAGAGAAAAGCCGTTGACTTTACCAATCTGCCGCGCCGCGTAATGTGCTTTGGACACACACTGCTCTGCGGCGCTACGAAGCCCTTTAATTCCCATTGCGGACAGGTAAACAGAAGCAGCCAGCGCATTGTGCGCCTGATTTGAGCATATGTTTGAAGAAGCTTTTTCACGCCGGATATGCTGTTCCCTCGCCTGCATCGTCAGAACGAACGCCCGTTTGCCTGCCGCGTCAGCCGTCAGTCCGACAATCCGCCCGGGTAGCTTGCGTGTCATTTGCTTTGAGCAGGCCATAAATCCCAGCAACGCACCGCCGAACGCCATCGGCAGCCCCAGAGGCTGTCCTTCGCCGACGGCAATATCCGCGCCGCACTCCCCCGGTGATTTTAACAACACACAGCTTATCGGATGAATACCCATAATATATTTTGTGTCTGTCTTTTTTGCCATTTTCCCAATTTCTTGCGTCGGCTCAATCATACCGAAATAGTTCGGCTGTTGGATATACACACAGCCATATTCGCCTGAAAGTGTTTCTTCCATAGCGGCAAGGTCGGTTATTCCGTTTTTCGTTTTAACCGTAACCAATTCAACACCCGACCCTTTGCAATAGGTTCGTATGGTTTCAAGCGTCATTGGATGAACCGTTTCGGATACCAGAGCTTTGTTCCGTTTTGCGTCACAGCACATTGCGACAGCCTCCGCAGCCGCACAGGCACCGTCATAAACCGAAGCGTTTGCTGTTTCCATGCCGGTTAGCTCGCAGATCATAGTTTGAAACTCAAAAATCCCCTGCAGCAGTCCCTGGCTTATTTCGGGCTGATAGGGCGTATACGCCGTCAGGAATTCTTCTTTCGCAATTATCGCTTTCACAATGGACGGAATATAATGGTGATAAACGCCAGCGCCGCGGAAAACGGATGAAAAAACCGTATTTTTCTCCGCCAGCTGTTTCATTCTTTTTTTAACTTCCATTTCAGCCATTCCGTCAGGTAAATGCAGATTTTTTAATTTTACACTTTGGGGAACAGCTGAATAAAGTTCATCCACCGATGAAATGCCGATAGCTTTCAGCATTTCCTGTCTTTCTTCCGCTGAGTGCGGCACATACCCTGCCATCCGTTATTCCTCCTCAGCGCAGAATGCTTCGTATTCTTCCGTTGACATCATTTCTTCCCTGTCCGTAATACCGCCAATTTCCACTATCCAGCTTTCATAAGGCGACTCGTTGATTCTTTCCGGATTGTCTGTCAACTCTTCATTGACCCGCGATATTTCGCCTGTTACAGGGCTGAAAACCTCGGACGCTGCCTTTACGGATTCCAGTTCAACAATGGATTGTCTTTTTTCAACCGCCGTGCCCGCTTGGGGCAATCCGACATAGACAAGATCTCCTAAGGCATGCTGCGCATGGTCGGTAATTCCCACCTTTGCGGTGGTTGCGTCTGAAAACAGTATCCATTCATGGGATTTGGTAAATAATAATTCATTTTTCATTTTTCTTTTCCTCCATAGTTTATTTTATATAAAAAGGCATGGGAACCACTTCGGCTACTATCCGCCTGCCGCGGACGTCCGCTTCTACCTTTGTATGTATTTCCGCAATCCGCGCGTCTATCCGCGCCATTGCTACCGGATACTTTAAAAAGGGAGCATAGGTTCCCGAAGTAACGATACCAATCTGCTTTTCTCCGGCGTACAGCGGCGTGTTTTCCCTCGCTACTCCCTTGCCGTTCATCTTCAACCCGACACGAATAAAGTCGGGGTTACTCTTTAGGGCACTTTTTCCTATGAAATCTTCTTTATTCATTTTAACAGCAAACCGCAGCCCTGCTTCCAGCGGCGTAATTGTTTCACTTAGCTCATGCCCATACAGCGGCATTGCCGCTTCCAGCCGGAGCGTATCTCTCGCGCCAAGTCCGCAGGGTATCAGCCCGAACGGCTTGCCCGCTTTCAAAAGTGCGTTCCACACCAGCGGAGATTTATCTGCCGGCATATATAACTCGAATCCTTTTTCCCCAGTATACCCTGTTCGAGAAATAAGGCAGTTCACACCCGCGACTTTCCCGTTTTCAATAAAATGATAATAATTTCCCGGAATGTTACCGCTGTCCGTAACCCGCCACAGAATTTCTTCGGAGCATGGCCCTTGCAGCGCAATCAGTCCCGTTTCGGCAGATACATCTGATAAAACGGCGCTGCCTGATAAATGGTCATAAATCCACCGGATATCCTTTTCACAATTTGCCGCATTCAGTACGAGCATATATTTCCGGCTGCTTATACGGTAAACCAACAAATCGTCCACCGTTCCTCCCTCTATATTACACATCAAAGTGTACCTCGCCTGACCGTCCGCCATATCCGTAAAATCATTGGTTAAAATATTATTGAGATTGTTTAGCGCATCCTCACCTTCAATGAAAATTTCTCCCATATGCGATACGTCAAATATTCCTGCTTTTGTACGTACGGCGTTATGCTCGGCAATAATGCCGGATTCATATTGCACCGGTAGCATAAAACCCGCGAACGGAACCATTTTCCCGCCGGCGGCAAGATGGCAGTTATATAAGCCTGTTTTGAGTTCCATTGTTTTTCCTCGCTTTCTTAAAGTAATGAATTATAGAAAAGGGCAGAGCACACCTGTTTACACATGCGCTCTGCCTTTTTAGCCTGAAAGATTCTTCCCGCCCGGGAATTGCTTCTTCGGCGCCGCCATAAACGGCTTTCCAGAGTTTCATCCGAATCCGGTCCTTTTGCCTGAGAGTTTTTCGCTTTTTCCCCTTCGGCGCTTTCCTTTGAAAGTCTCTCCCTGATTCTTCGTACGATTTATTTATTTTATTTTTTCATGACAACAATTTTTTTAAAACTGGTCACGCTTTATCCGCATAAAATCTATGCCCGCCGTCACCTATCACAATTTTGCAGTTGTCAGCACAGTTTGCATATTTATACATTCTCTTGATAATTTCAAAACTTTTTTCACTCCGTCTTTAGGGAATATTTCATCATTTTTCCCAGCTACCACCACAAGCTTTTGGGGTGCGATAAGTCCTCCCAAATCGCCCATATCAAAATACTTTCTAATATCAGGGATAAAATTGCAGCAGCAATGGTACATCGCCACTATTGAATCTTCATATGTACAAACCGAGCAGGAAGGCATGGCAAGCTTTATCCTTTGATCTATACACGTGGCATAAAACGTTGCTGTTCCTCCGCCCGAATTTCCCATGCACATAATATTATCGCTGTCAACCTGGGGAAAATACTCTTCTATAACATCAATTACTCTCTGAACGTCCCACACTCGCTCGCCGATTGTTGTTCTACCGATTAATAAAGCCGCCATTGATGAATTAAAACAATCCGGCCCGTCTTTGGTTCCTCCGCATTCACCAAAATTCCGTTGCTCCATTACTAATGCGCAGTAGCCTTCTTCTATTGCTCTTATTCCAAAATCTCTATCTCCGTCGTTGATGATTTCCTCATCCCCATCAAATTTTGGTCTGCCGAGGGAGATATGCATACCCTTTGAATGCCCTTGTAGGCATATTACAACGGGTAATGGTTCGTCCGCTCCGACGGGTATCAGAAGATGGCAAGGCACAAAATAGTCTTTTTCACTCTGGAATACAAATCGTATTTCACGGAAGTGTTCACTTTCATTTTCATATTCTATTTCAAATAACAGATCGCATTTTTTAACCCTAACAGCTGCGTTAATTTTTCTCTTGCCGCGCTTTGCCACTCATGAAACGGTATATCATCATTATAACGCATGGATGGAGTAGTTTCTTTTATGAGCATTTGATTTTTTTGAGCGGACTATAATTTTTCATAACCATCTTCCCTTCTATGTATATTCGGATTTGGTATAAACTGCATTCTCTTTAAAATGTTATAGTTTATTTAACTTATATTTATTTTCAAAATACATACTTTCCCTTGCCTACTTCATAACTCTTATTTCTTATAATAATCGTAGCGGATGAAGGAGTAGTGATTTCATACCTCGGAACCTCGTCTATATAATACCATTTGGAAATTACCATTCCATACCTGGTCTTTATTGATGCACTAAGCCATTTCAAACGTTTATCAGGCATCGGCGCGATTACAATTCGTTCAAAGCCAGGACTACTCTCAACCGTTTGAATACCTGCCGCCACTCCGTATACCCAGTCTGCAACTGCTCCATATGCGTAATGGTTAAATGAGTTCATATCGCTGCTCCATAAGCTTCCGTCCGCTCTAATACCATCCCAGTGTTCCCAAATAGTCGTAGCTCCCATTTTTACGAAAAAAAGCCACGATGGATAATCTTCCTGCAATAGCAAACTATAAGCAATATCTATATGACCATTTTCGCTGAGCGCATGCAAAAGATATGGGGTACCTACAAATCCGGTTGTGAGTCTATTTCCATTATTCACAACCATATGAGCTAATTGATTCGAAACCCTCTTTTTGTCTTCCGCTAAATCAAAGTACAAAACAACAGCACACTCGGTTTGCGTTTTATACTCAGTAAAAGTACCACGGAATTTTTTTACAATATTTTGATACACTTCTATATATCCTGCCATATCCATGCCCAAAGCCTTGCCGGCTTTCACTAAATACCGGTAGAATATGCATAATAGGCGGATGCAATCAAATCTTTATCAGATGCACCTTCATAACTTCCTTTCTCTGAATCTAATCCTAACCAGTCCCCGAAATATACCTCCCAGCCATAAATATTTTTCTTTAGTATTTTCCGTTATATAATCAACCCATTGTCTCATACTATTAAATTGATTATTTAAAACCGATTCATCTCCATGAGTAAGGTAAATTTGCCAAGGACAAATCACAGTCGCATCTCTCCATGCTGCACTGCTTTGATAATAGCCATTTGATGGGCAAGATAAATTAGGAACTTATTGCGCCCGCATCCTCCACGCCGTAATGAAATACCTGATTTTCGTCATTCCCGCCGTCTGCACAGCCCTTAAGCCAGTAATATATTGAATTAAATCAATACAATGGATTCCCATATCCATCATTGCGCCTCCGCCCGAGGTTTTTATATTCTGCCTCCAGTTATTTTCCATTTCGGGAAACCAGCAGGTAAGCTGCGCTCTTGCCGATACAATCTGTCCTATTTTACCGTCAAAGATTATTTCTTTCATTTTCTGATGGTAGCCATGAAAGCGCATCATAAACCCTACCGAAAGCAGGACTCCTTGTCTAAGTAATCCATATAATAATTCCAATCTTCTCTGCTTAAGTAATGCGTACCGTCTCTTAAGTGATAAGCAACATATCCGCCATGCTGTACATATCCCTCACCGCAAAGTCCGGGATAACCTAATTTTTCGTATAGCTTTCCTGCCTTGATACATGCCTTATGTTCAGATGAAGGGTCTGCCCATAAATCCTCACGTGCACTTGCAACATAAACTCTTCGAGGTGCAATAGATGTCAAAAGAAAATGTTGGTCAAATGGGAGTAATTTCTCATGTTCTGCATATTTCAAATAATTCGGACAAAACCAAAAAGGAAAAATGCTTGTAATATCTGAAAGCCTCTCTCCTTTTTTTTCCTTTGACAAAGCCGCACCCGAACACCCCGAATCATTTGAAATCGTACAGAAAAACCTTTCATCCAGTGCGCCTGTTAAAAGTGCGGTTTTGCCTAATCGTGAATGACCGATTACGGTTGCTCTTTTATGGTTAAGTACAGAAAGCGACTCTGCATAATCTAAAATTCTCGATGCAGCCCATGACCACATTGCAATTTTTCCGCAGTCAGAATTTTCTCGTTTTCTCCCCTTAAAAATCACTCCTGAAAAACCGTCATCAAAATCATCATTATCACGAGTAACATCCTCGTAGCAAAATGAAAGCACTGCATAACCTCTATCACAAATCTCTTCAACAGGAAAATATTTGTCAGGAACATCATGTCTGAAATTAATAAACACAAAAAATGGCATATTATTTTTATTTTTGGGTATCAAAACTGAAATCGGGAACGAAAATGTTCCCTGCTCCAACGTTGCTGTCAGTTTTACTTTTAAAAAGCTTACTTTTCCTGCACAAAATCTGTCGTCTGTTTCTGTTACCTCACTTTCAAGCGATAGACACGATGGCAAAAAACCATATTCTTCTTGAAAGAACAACTCCAAAAGCTCTTTGCGACGTTCCTGCCAAGAGCACTCTTTCAAAAAAATCTCTTCTGCTTTAATTCTTTGCATAAAAACCTCCATTCTGCCGCTGTCGCTGCAGCACAAATAAGAATGAAAAACGGGGTGCGACCGTTCCCGTTTTGTTGTATAATAAACTTAAGGGAGAAGATATACTACAAAGCACGCGGAGGTGAGTCGTAGACTGCCCTTAAGGTTTAAAACAGTATAAAAACCAGTGTAAGAATCATCTTTCAAGCACAAATAAGTGGTTCCACGAGACCGTACGCTAATCATTGTTTTAGCTTCTCGCTTTATGTGTGATGATTCAGTAAATGTCTTCTTCCTCCAAATTATTATGAGGAGGCTTATGCCATAGAAATTGTTTATCCCATCTGTTGTGGCGTCGATGTTCACAAATCCTTTCTCGTTGCCACAATCATCAAAACGGAAGGCATTACACCACACTATGCCAAGAAACTCTTTTCTACCTTCAATCATTCCATTTTATAGTTCAAACAGTGGCTGATTGAAAATAACTGCTATGATGTCTGTATGGAATCAACCTGAAAGTATTGGTATCCTATTTACAGTCTTTTAGCGGATAAAACACTTCTTACCATTGCCACGCCAAAATGGGTTAAGGCTGTCAAAGGCAACAGGGATGATACCAAGCTTTATAATTTCCATAGTTTCTTCATAAGTGCAAATTTCAAGAAGCAGAAGAATCTGCCATTCCTTCGTTATTGAGTGTTCGGTCACCTGATACACAATTCTTACTTCGCAATTCAATTTCATAACATACCAGTCCATACTGCCGGTATATACGGTTTTACCTTCCCGCGGTGTTTCCGTTTTGGCAGCTCCTGCTTTTGCGATGTCAAGCCACGCATGCGGGGATTCGCGGCGAAGATTTCGTTTTATAATAAAATCACTGGCGTTGTCATAACAAACCCGCATATTATCGTTGCAGTCGTTGCCTGAATCCTTCCGCACAAGCAGGGGACTTTTTGTTACTTTTTTCGCATACGCCAGCGTGCTCTGTAAAAATAAATCCGTACCCTTTTGACAGTGTTCACTTCCTTGACGCAGCTGTGCGTTGATGAGATAACCTTCCTCGCCGAGATAAGCATAAATCGGGGCAAAGCCGTCCACACCTTTATAGGTGCGGGACACGCCTTCCTTTTTGGCATTGGAATTGTCATGCGGCGAAACATCAATGTCAAGAAGAATAAATTCATCATAACAAGGGGAAGGAACAACACCGTAGCCTGTTAGTAATGCGGTATTTTCCTCAAGAATAATCTCGCGTCATGCGTCTTTGACGCTGTCCATGCTCTGGCGGAGAGTGCCCTCCGAGGGAAGCCGGGACACACCGAGGGCATAGCGGTAGAATTTCTTATCTTCGTGCATTTCCCGGATGGATTGAAAAGCGCTTTTCCCCTGACATAGCAAGTCGATATAAGAATATGCCACATCGCCGTTTTTAATGATAGGATTAGCGTTCTCTTTCAAAAGTATGCCGTTCAGCCGTTTGTATAAATCCGTCTTTTTTATCAGCAGACCTGCCAATGCAAGCTCGGTAGGCGTAATTAAACGTTCCTTGCCGAATACAATTTCAAATTTCATTCTTCGCACCCCTTTGGTGAATATTTTTATGTCGCTTCCGCTACTTCTATTATAGCATAAAATCAGGGGGTTTGCGAGAGGAAATTTGCATTTTGTTCACGGATGCAAAATACTCTATAGAAAAAACATCATATATTGTATTATCTCCTTCAATATCCATTTTAATATCACAATTTAATCCAAAAACTCGGTAAATCCTTTCCGTGTATTTTCTTCATGAGTAATTCGAGATAGAAATAGTCTCCCCACAAGCATCCAAGCTCATTTTCGCCGCACTGTCCGCCATTTATAATATTTTCCTCACTATTATCCGCAAGATTCTCCGAAACCCTTTTCAGAATTTCATCGGACAATTGAACCGCGTGTTCTGACAAATTATTTGGCAGCTTTAATTCATCTAAATCACAAAAAGCGCAGCCTGCAATCACAGCGGCAGAGCTATCCTTTATAATTGATTTATCCTTAGGAGCCCTAAAATCCCAGGCAGGAACAACATCGCCTTGAAGCTCCGATATATATTTGGAAACAACGCCGGTCAATGCCTGCGTATAGGTTTTTTCATCATTTGTAAATCTTGCAATCTGTGTTAACCCGTAAATCATCCACGCTGTGCCTCTTGCCCAGTAGGAGCCGACCGAATAACCGCAGTAATTCATCTCGCAGATCGGTCTGCCGGTTCTGTTGCTGAAATGATATGCATGGCGAACAGAAAAGTCATCCCTGATTAAATACTGCATGGCCGTTTCAATATGATTTTGATAAACCTGTTTGTAGAAGGTGTGACCCGTTTCAGCATATGCCCACATTAAAAGACACATGTTCATCATATCATCAACAATCGTTAAAACGACGCCGTCTTCATATCCTTTTTCCCTTACATCTCCAAACGCTTCCATAACTCTTGGATTAAACTGATAACGTTTCCCAAGCTCATCCGCGGCACGAAACGCCATAATTCTTGCATCCTTATCGCCGGTTAGCTTGTATAGAGCGACAGCATATAGAGAATACAAAAAACCCGCATCATGCGCCACCATATGCTTTTCGCTGGAAAGATAATTCCAGTAGATTTTTTTTGCATTGTTTAAATAATCCAGATATTTTTGCTCTTTGTAATGATAATATAATAATGCCGCCATACCCATCAGGAAGGAATGTGTCCAATGTCTGGGACTATAAAAGGTTTGAAAACGCTCTATATCGGAATATTTGCCTTCCTTTGTGCAGCCTGCCTCATGCATTTCTTGGGCGGAATCAATAACCTCCATTAAATTATCAACCTTAGTCCTCACATTTTTCAGCAACTCGTCATAATTCATATTCAAATACCTCGCATACCTCATTGGATTTATATTCAATTTTTACTATATCCCCGTTCAATTCAGCCTTAACCTCAATATTTTCCCTTGTGGGTATAAGAAGCGTTACAAACTCCGCATTACCCGTTTTATTCTGCTCATAGTATGTATAACTCGCATTTTCAACCTGTCCATAGCTTGCGTCCACCCATCCTTCGGCTAAAACTGCGTTTGCGTTATCATTTAAACATATTATTTTAATATTCGCGCCTGTTTCAAAATGGGTTTCAATTATTTTTCCGGTAATTGACGTATTCGCTTGAGGAAGGAAATGCCACAATTGCTTGTAATTATTTTCCTTTTTATCATCTGATACGATCAGTTCATCCCTGACAACAAACATGTATGGTTTAATAAATAAAATGCTGCGCTTATGCTCAATTCCGTCATACGCGAAGGAGGATTGGACTACATGGTCATATTTTTCATTTGTTTCTACAGAATACACTCTCCCTTCCGGAACCTTTGATACCATATCGGCTGTGATTTGACAGGAGTCGTTTACCATTACAGTATTATGCGCTCTTGTGGAATGTCCCCATATTCTGTACGGGTCATCTGGAGAATAGGAAAATACGCCTGAATCGCAAAGCAGCGTTCTGCCATAGCCTGCCAAGATTACGGAATTTTCATCCGCGTGCGAATGTCCGCCGCCAGAACGAACATCAGTAAATAAATACAGCGCGTCTTTTGAAAAATCGGAACGCATAACACTTAGCCTGCTGTCCGGATAATGGTATAAGGTTTGCTTAGGCTTTATCCCCTCTTTACCAAAGGTAATAATATATCTTAATTCATCATCCTGAAGCATTTCGAGTATTTCATCCCAGTCGTTATAATAATCTCTGGAATAATTGATACAATCACCGTAGGTAAGCGACGAACCGTTTGCGGTAAACAGATTAGCACAGTAAACCGCGTTTTTGTGCAGTACGTCATTATATTTGTCCGAAACCTCAATACCCATCTCTTTGAATTTCCTTTTGACCTTTACATAATTGTCGAGCGCCGTCTGACAGTAGCCGCTGTTGCCTTCCTTATACGAACCGTCCTGAAATACATTGTTTGCTATCATATCTTCAAATACCTCATAGCAAGCGTCAAGCCAGCTTTCACCGTCAATTTCCTGTGTAAATTCTTTAAGCAAAGGAGCGGAATACAATAGTCCTTTATAGATAAATTCTGTCCAGTTGCCAGCATAGCGGTCGCAGTTTTTAAGCAGATAACGCATATTATCCCAGATTGCTTTGAGAAAAGCGATAATACAATCTTCCGTTGCGTACGGACTTTTTGCCAGATAAGCAAGCGTGCGGCACAAACTTTCAAATTTACCGGATGCGTCAAGCGTACGGGTATACCCTCCCCTGATTCCGTACTTATCATAGGTATAGCGGTTATTCGACGAGGTAAAACCGCCGAAGGTCAAAATCGCTTCTTCAATATTCCTTTGCAGCTTGTATATATAATTATCATCGCCTGTTTCAATGTACGCCTTGATTACTGCGGAATAAAACGGCAGCCTTGCAGTTTGCCATAAATATTCCATATCCGCCATAGGCGCTTTAATCCATTTGTTGACATCCGGCAAACCCTCATAATTGAATACGCTGTAAATAAAATCGTCAAACTTAACGGTCGCCTTTTCCCAAACGCTGGAAAATTCCTTTACAATAATCAGCCTTTTTGTTTTGGCGTAATATGGAATAATTCTCGTTTTGGCTTTAAGAATAGCCTTTTCAATCATATCATTGCTGCTGATTCCCGTTATTGCAAATTTGACCAAAATATACGAAGTGTTGTTTCCAAGAAAATCACCGAACATTTCGGCGGAGCAATACTTTTCGTCCTTAAAATTTACGCTTTTATATTCACCGGCTTTTATCATAGCAACATCCTGAGCTATAAAGCTTCTTTTGTCGCCGTTTATTATCAACTCAAGCTGGGGTATATCATCAATTTGCGCCGCGCTGTTCTCGTTATACCATGCACGCAGCGAAAAGGTAATGGTTGCATTCGGCTTGATTAAATTGATATTAACATCAGCTATATTTTCGCTCCATTCGTTTGTAACATTCATCTCGCCGATATAATATCCCTGCTGAAGCTGATGCATGTCATCAATAATCATATTCGCGTAGCCTGTTTGTCCCTCTTGAAATTGCAGCGGAACAAGCTCTTTATTTTTATAATAATGAAAAAGTTCCCGTTTCGCCGCAGAATAATCATAATTCTTGACCGCCTTTTCGACAGACGGAAGCATGGAATAATTAAATTTTCCCTTTACGTCCCATTCATTATTTTTATATACGCCGAAAAGTTCCTCGTCGCTCATATGGCATGGGTCATAAAAAGGTTCATCCGCAAGTACGGTAAACTGAAACTCCTTTTTTTTATCTAATTGTATTACCGTAACCGTTACATCCGTATCCGGCTCACCTGCTTTTGGCCGGATAACTCGCCCGCTTTCCGTTATATGCTTTAAATCACCGGAAATGTAAGAAACATCCGCATGATGATAAAAATTAAGGCTGTGCCTGATAAACCTGCTGCCATTATCTCTGATTGACAAAAATTCCGGCGTTATTTTGTCAAAAACCTCATCATATGCGGCATTTAATTGAAACGGTTCTTTGTTTATTATGAACATATTTACGTCGGCATCCGTTAACGTATAGCTAATACTGCAAATTCCGGCAGTGGAGGCTAAAATCGGGCCGTAGGTCGGATAGGCGGTTGTGATTACCGACAGCTTTTCCAAACCCGTAATATTGCCAAATTTATTGGTCATAACAAGCTTGCCGTCTATCAATAAAACAGCTTTTGAGGATTTTATATCCGCAAGGATTGTAAAGGAATACCATTTGTCAATCGCATACATCACACCTGTTCCGGCACCGCAAAAATATATTTCACCGTTTTCATGAAAGGAAATGTCTGCATTTTCGCCGATATCCGCTCTGATGGTTTTAAAATTATCATATTCACAGGACAGCGCTTCAAATTTGATTTTCAGCGTATCGCCGCCGTCCGGTTTATTTTGAATATCGCACGAAAGCTCCGACACATATGGATTTTCGGCGGAATACTTTTTATCGGAATGCAGGTGAACTCTGGAAAATAAAGCGGTATCATTTTTACCCGCCCAGCCTTCATCAAAAAACTGTTCACATTCCATTTGCTTTGAAGTAAATGAATTCAATTTAAGCTCCATATTAAACATCCTTTATTTTAGGCTGTAATACCAGAACGGTATTACAGCCTGTCAATTATTATTTTATTACTGTATTAAACAACGGTTTCAACCCGGAAATCGAATCCCATACAAACACCTTGTACACAACCGTTTTTTCACCGCTGTACGCAATTTTGTCCACAGTTAACGTATCCTCACCCAGCACTGTTTTCACACTTCCCTTTTTAATTTCGTACAATGCGCCGTCAACATATGCCGCGGCGAATATCTGCATGTTTTGTGAAGCTTTTCTGTATATTACATTCGCCGTATAAGCAGCGCCGCTGTCCGAAACATTCATATATGCCGCTGTGTCGATTGCCATAACACCCCTGCCTGTTGTCGCGATATAAACCCTGCCAAAGGAATTCATATCACCCGCTATATCACTGATACCAATTCTGTATGCAACGGAATAATCATTAATCTTTGTCCAGCTTGCGCCCAGATCGTCGCTTCTGTACATTCCGTATGTACCTTCAACGCTGCCGATAACATAAACAGCAGGCGTGTTTGTTCCGGGTACATTGGCTCCGAAAGTAAAGCCGGTCACAAATGCAATTGTTGCCGTATTTGTTACTTTTGCAAAGGTATTGCCGTAGTCCGTGCTTTTAAATAATCCCCTGGAATTTGATACCCATACCTCGCCTTCCGTACCCGGTTTTGCTTTTACAGTGGGAATATAGGTATTTTTAATGTCCACCGCGCAACCCGACAGGGTTGTTGCGTCGGAAGATGCAGTGAAAGTCGCTCCGCCGTCCATGGAATGATAAAATCTGCCTGTATTCGGATTATACGCATAGAACACATTTGCGTTCACCTTATCGCTGTCCATGATTTTATATCTCTCTTGCTTAGTTATAAGCATATTTTGAGGAAGTCCGCTGACGTTCTCCCAGCTATCCCCGTAATCTGCGCTGTATTTAGGAATAACAGCGTCTCCGGCAGGAATTGTTACAATATTCGGCAGGCCGTTTGTGTTCAGCTTTGCTGAAATCGATAAATTGCCGGGCATTTCACCGTCCGATTCTATGTAATTATAATCATAGAAGTTTGCGCCGTTATCTCTTGATAATACAACCATTTGCGTGCCCGCCGTATTTCCGGATTTAACCCCTGTCATACCAACATAGGATGTATTATCTTCGCAAACGGATATGTCCGTATTTTTACCCATGTAAGTATATCCCAAATATGAGCTGCCGTCGAGATCGTCCGTATCATAATAAGTACTTGTTTGAGACGCTTTTGTGCAGTCTGCTGTGTCCGTAGTTTTTATCATTCCGAAATCCGCGTTTGAGGCGAATAATTTATTATTTCCGCTTGAAGGTGCGGCAATTGCGTATGTCCATGTCAGCTCAATGCCCTTAACCTCGCCGACATAGGTGTTGGAATTTTCAACGTCGGTATTGCGCCATACTCCCACTCCGCCGTCTAATATCCATAATTCTTTCGTGCCGTTATAGGTTCTTGTTTTGATTGTTCCCAAGTACGCATACTGACCCAACAATGAGGAATGAGTGTCTTTAAACCATGTTGCGTAAGCGGAGGTATCTCTTGTGACATTGCTTGCGATCTGATATGTCCAGTTTCCGCTTCCAACTTTTTTATATAATTTAGCGCCTTTATTGCCTTCTCCTAAGATAATGACCTGCTGATTACTTGCATTGTAATATGTATCAAATGAGCCAGCGCCTGCGTAACCGGAAGGCGTAAGGTTTGTCCAGCTTGATGTTGCGTTGTTATATTTAAAGAAGCCCTCAGTGCTTGCCGCTTCGCCGAAATTGCCGGAGGATACAAATACGTCGCCGTTATCCACCTTCATGAACAAAGGTCTTGCTGGGCTGCCAGTCATATAGCTCCATGTAGCGCCCGCGTCCGAAGAACGGTATACGCCGCCCGTTATATCGTCTGTATCAAACACACCTGCATAAATAACGGAGGTTTTGCCGTCAATTGCCGCCGATGCAGGGTCAAATACCACGTTTCTTATACCTGTAACCGTATCGCTGTTTGTCCCTGTTGCCAAAGCGGTAACGGGGATTGAAGCCGTACTTATCTGCGACCATGAGCTGCCGCCGTTTGTGCTTACCCACAAACCCGCGTTTCTTGTTCCGCAGTATATAACATTTGAATTCCTCGGGTCAACCGCTATACATTCGCCGCTTTGTCTGTTCGCCGAATTTCCGGAAAACACCCTGCTGTCGTTTGTGAAGCTGATATCCGTCCATGTTTCGCCTCGGTCTGTTGATTTATAGATACAATGACCCGCATTGTACCAGTACATGCCCGCGCACATATATACTACGTCCGTATTCTGCGGGTCAACCGCGATTCCGTCTATTCCGTAAAGATTTGTATTGGATAAGAAATCCGTTATACACGTCCATGAGCGTGTATCGCTGTCATATCTGTACGCACCGCCGACGTCTGTACGGCAGTATGCCAGGCTTTCATCCAACGGGTGGAAAACAATGCCTGTTACAAAACCGCCACCGCCGAAATTAGCGGTTGAGAAAATGCTTTCCTCTGTTTTTACAGTAGCAGGCTGCACTGTTACATTGACAGAAGCCGTTAAAGGCGCAGTCGTGTTTTTCAGGTTTCTCAACTGTAAATCCTCGCTGTTCAATGTGCCCGTAAATGTATATGTGCCGGCCGAATCCGCGTTATAATCCGTGGACGACCATGTAACGCCGATACCATCATATAAGGTATCTCCTACATAAACCGACGCATAATCCGGCAATGGCAGCGCTGCTGTTTCATTTCCTTTTGATACAGTAATAGCATTGCATGCGCCAACGGAAGTAATTGCCGTCATAGTCGATGAAAGCATATAGGTTCCGACCAGATTCGTTTCGTCAATACCCAGTACCGATAACGAATTCTGCTCTGCAAGGGCTGGGTCCAGCGTGTTTTCCGTATAATATAATTTAACGAAATTCGCGTCTGCCGAAATGCCGGTACAATCTATACTGCTTTGAGAAATAAGCGGTATAGTGGTGCTTGCTACGGCTCCGTTTCTGTAAACGGTTCCGTTATTTGAACCAAAGGTTGCGGAGTTATTTATCGCAATCCCCTTCATAGTGTAATTTGTGCCATCAGGTTTATAAGAAGCAGCAACCAACGACCCAGCTGAACGCACTGCTTTTGAACTTGCGGACACTGTTTTTGTTGATTCGTTATAGCTGCCGTTAATTTCCGTATTATAATACTGGAGCGCTGTGTAATTGCAAAAAGCGATATGCCTGTAGCTTGTCACGGAAGTACCTGGGTCTGTATACGAACCAAGATTGGTTTTCACAAATAAACAGTCATATTTGGAAATATCAAGGTCGATAAATTCACAAAATCCGTTTGGCATAGCGGTCGCACGGTATATTTCCTTGCCGTTGATTTTATAATTTACGTCATACATATGCGCTGGATCCCAGTTATAGCCCGTTATAAAAACATAGTCATTTTCTCTAACGGGAACCGCGTTATCGGATGTAGGCACAGCGACATAAGCCTGAAATCTGTCGTATACCTGACCGTTTACCAGATACACCTGATTGGAGCCGTCCATCGTAGTTCTGTTTGCGTGAGATCTGCCCAGTACATAGCCCGGATACGAAGCCGCCACGCCGTTGTTCATAATCTGAACATAGACAGGCGCGTCCGTAATCTTTGTCTGTCCCAGATACATTTCGCCGTAACAGCCTGTAAAGTTAATGTTTGCCGGAAATGCGGAGCTGTTTTTAATATTTTCCGCTGTCGCGTTCCACACTGTAGCCGGATAAAGCGAGGAAACCTTAGTTCCCTTTAGCAGAGCAAACTTGCCGATAACAAATTTCAGCTCGCCGCTTGTCGTTTGGGCTGTCGCCCTCACGCCTGCCGCTGTCATTCTCTCGCAGGTGAACTGCAATCTGCCGCAGATTTTCGCAAGCGGTACCGTAACCTTTATCGCTTCCTGCCCCTGATAAAGCTTAAAGGTGTCGTAAATGCCAAGCGATGCAGTTCCGTTTGTAGTTTGTTCAGTAACCCTTACCTGTATATAATCGCCTGTGGTATTTGTAATTGTTGTAGGGTCAATCCCCAGATAAAATTCAATGCCGCTGTATACACCCTCAGTAATATTCGGTTTAATCTCTTGATAATAAGGCGTGCTGGAGTTAGGTGAATATATCTGGGAATAAGGAATACATTGTTTAAGCCCGTCTAATTGTACATAGTTATAGCTCTGATATAATGTATGCCGTTCCTTAACGCCCTCGTAGCCATAGCTGTAAAGATTAAAATTACCTAATCCCGCCGTAACCGCGAGTCCGTCCGTATTCGCGGCATCAAGCTTACTGAAATTCATTTGAACGCTGTCGCATTCCTCTAAGTCTATTGTGATTTTTTTCGCGTTTTCGCCCGGCATGATTGTAACGGAATCCGCACTGAAATTCTTTAAATATCCGGTTTTCGCGTCATTTAACACGCCCTTGTAAATATTAACCTTCACCCCGTCGGTTGCCGACGCGGAAGCGGCTTCAATGCCGAGATAAAAATCCATTTTATCATACGCGGCAAGGTTTTTCTGGAATTTAATTTCCCTGTAAGGGTTAATTTTATAGCCCGCGTTTGTGAATTCCTTATTAAATCCGTTGACCTTCAGATTAATCGTTGTGGGCGCTCCCATCGCGATTTGTGAGATTGGAGTGGTCGTAAGCTGGTTTGGGTACAGGCCTGAAGCTAATACAGGGGAAATACCCGATAACACCATTGCGAGCGTAAGCAGGATTGCGAAGACTTTTTTTGTTTTCAACATTTTTTCCACCCTTCTTTTTCTTAATTTATTTTAATTCAAATGAATCGGTATACGCTAACATATCATAGGGATTATCCCACAAAAACGAGATAATCCGGCTGTTTGCGGCGTCTGTTACCTCTACGGACGTTTTCAGCGTATCCTTTTGCCCCGCCATCAGATTTGCGGTATCATACTGCATGCTTTTAAAAGCTCCGTTTACATACAGTTGTGTCATCAGGCAAAAATTTCTGCCGCCTTCTGTCAGGTCAAATTTATTAGAAACAGGAATTTGAAACTGAACTGTTCCGTTTTCAATAGCGCTAAGCTCGGTTCCGCCCGCATTTTTGTAAACGCCGTTTCCGATAATAATATCCGCCGGCTGAACGAATTTCACAGGGAGCGAAAGCGAGGTTTCAGAAAGGTTATATTCACATTTGACGCATTTGTTTTTTAATTGCGGTGACAGCGTCAGCGTATATTCCTCTTCGAAATTCAGCACCTTGTCAAAGATAATGGTTGCAATTTTGCCATCGCCGTCAAAGGATACATTGGTTACAGAGCCGTTTCCGCCCGCCAGCCCGAAATAGGATCCGTCAACATTTTCGGTATTCATTTCCTGTGAAAATTCAACTGTCGCTGTGGAGCGCAGCTGATTGTCAAATAAAGTTACGTCCGTTCCCGTTACCTTTGCGGTGGGAGCCATTGGCGTATTTTTAATAAACTGCATATCCGCCAGAGTGACAATAACTGTTTTTCCGTCTGTTACTCCTGTTTGATAAGGCTTGGAGTTAAACAGAAATACTAAAGAATTCGCAAGATTAATGGGAAATTTAAAAAGTTTAGCGTCCTGCCCCTGATATAATTCAATAGGGTTATCTGAATAATTTGCTTTATTGCCGGTTGCGGGAGTATAGTCATGATAAATTACACGAACATATCCATAATGAGATGTTGATTGCGTGGCAGGTGACAATTGCAAGTAAAATTGAACATAGTCATAGGTGCCTGTAGTGGTAAAATTAAATTTATTAAGCTCACTATATACTGTTTTTGTTAAACAATTACCCTTGAATGAAAGAGTTTCTCCGTTAACCGTAACAGCCGCGTTTTCCATCGTTTGACCAAATACAACATTCCCCCGCGTATATACCGGTTCGCAGGCGTAAATGCCTGAGCCTGTTACACAGAGCAGCGAGCATACCATCAAAATAATACATATCGGCTTCATTTTCATTTTTCATTTTCCTTTCACTAAATTTATTTAGTCAGGGTTAATGTGGCGTATTTGCTGCAATCTCTGTACGAATTGTCTGTGCCGCACCAGCCTACCTGCGCTTCCCTTACCGTTCCGGAAGTATCACAATTATCAATATCAAGTCCGATTTTATGCCCTTCACCTACTGTTACGCCGGTGCCGACCTTTTTCCAGGGAATTTTAATTTCCAACGTATAGCCTCCGTCGATAATGGTAGTAATTCGTTCAGCGCCCTCTGTCATTGCTCCCTCAAATGGAATCAGGAACTGTTTGTAAGTATTTGTGGCGCTTGTTGCCGTCACCTTTGAATTTGTTCCGTCAATATAAATTTCCAGACAATCCCTGTCATAATAATTTACGCCGCTTGACATCAGGCAGTCGTCGATTACCTCTGCGCCAACATACAGAGCTTCATCATCCCATCGGAGCGCAAAGCTCGTGACATTTTCGGTTTCGCCCGAATACACAAGTTTACATACATTTGGTAGCTCTCCAAAGTCCTTATACACATCTCCGGTTAGCTTAAATCCGTCCGGCGTATGCGAAACTGTACCGTCATGAATTGTATAATCCTTCATTTTTTTGCTGTTTACAGTCGTAATCACAGGCCTTGCAACGTTTCCGACCTCATCTCTTGCCTGAATAATGAGAGGGTATGAACCTTCCTTTAATTTCAGAAAATATTTAAAGCTGTTATCACTTCGCAGCTTCACGTCTTTCCCGTTAATCCGCACCTCGCCTTTTTTATCAATTCTGCCCGTCACTACAACGCCGTCGCCTATTATATCATTTTGAGCTTCATATTCTATTTTTGGAGGCGTATTTTCATAAACCGCATTAATTGTTTTGTCACAGACCGCTCCATTTATTTCGGCTTTAACTTGAATTTGGTTTGAGCCTACACTTAACGTACTTGTCTTTGAAAATTCGTTATTTTCGTTTAAAGAAACCTCGCTGCCGTCTATTGTAACAGTTGCTTTTTGATTTATCTTACCTTTAATGACTGCCGTATTTACCTTTGTTTTTATTTCTTCATTTTCAAATTCAAGCTTCAGATACGCAGGGTCATAATTTACATTGAAGTATATCGGAGCCGCTGCTCTGTTCCATTCATCAACTGCCTCAACAACCGCTTTGTTTACACCAGTGCTCAGCTTGATTGATGTGCTGAAATGTCCGTCGGCAGATACTTCGATAGGATTATTATTAACTCTAACCTCCGCCTTGGTATTAATTCTTCCGCTGACAATGTAGTCCTGTTTAACCACTGTTTCTGTAACATTGGTATTATTCAGTGTAATAACCGGATAATCACTTGCATAGGTTTTAGGTTCACAAAATAATATTCCCCTGCCGTTTGTCTGAACAAACAATCGTCCGTATTTTTTTCTGTCGCCGCCCATATAAGCTGTTTCCGAAACACCTCCATAGTTAAAGGACAAATCCAGCTGTTTCCATGTTTTTCCATAGTCCTTTGAGCAGAATATTCCGTCAACGCCATTGTATATGCCCTTTACAAAAACAACAGGCATATCCGTTGAACTTTCTGGTTTGCCAAAGGTAACAACCGTCGCCTTTGTCATGCCGCTGATATAATTCCATCTGATTCCGCTATCTGTGCTGTACGCAAGCCCGTTATCGCCTAAAGCTGTCCACACATGACCCTCTATTCCGAATACCGCGCCCGCGCATTGCGTAGTATTACTCTTTAAAATGGAACTGATTTTGTTCCATGTATCACCGCCGTCATCGCTGCGGTACATAAATCCGTCATTTGTCCAGAAATAAAAGACATTTCCGTTCACTCTGTCCGAGAACATATATTTTCTGTTTTGGGTATAACCCGTTGTACTAAAAGGAACATTCAACTTTTCCCATGTTGTTCCGTAGTCCTTTGAACGATAAACATACGCATTGCTGTCATTCACAGTATGGAATAATACGATTGGATAACCGTTCTTTTGCTTTTTTGCCCCAACGGCAACACAACCCGAGCGAGTGCCTTCCACTGTAAGTCCCACTTTCCATTCATCGCCGGAATTTTCCGTCATGATAACCTTAGCAGGCGGAACATTGTGCCCCATATGTGCCCGCACAATCATTTTCGGGTCTGCTTCGCAAAAATCCATATCGCTCGGGAAATTATGTGTCGGAGGCTTAGCTACCGACCAATCATTGATATTTTTACTTAATATACACCCTTTATCGCAGGCGCCCGCAACAAAAAGCAGCGTATCGTCGCCCGGCAGACAAAGAATATTTCTAAACATTAATTCTTCAATACCTGCGTCGTAAATTGTAAATTTAAGCTTTTCCGCCGTGACATCCTCTATCTTTGAAACGCCGAACCCCCATGCGAGGAGCACTGATTTTTCATCCTTAGGATTTTTTACAAAGGCACAACAGTTTGCATTATATGTGTCACCCAGCGTATAGTCGTCCCAGCTTTTGCCGCCGTCCAGCGTGCGGTATATTTTTCTGGGAAAGGTAAATGCCGTTGTACACAAAAGCATAATATCAGGATTTTTGTCGTCAATATATATTGCATTTAAATTTCTGTTCGGGAAATTAAGCGAGGTTAAATCCTCCCATTTCCCGTCTTTATATGTATACATACCGCCGAGCACGCCATCGTCGCCCCCGTATATCCACTGGCTTACTTTGCCGGCAGCCACATATAATTTTTTATTATATATATACATCCGCATAGGATACATGGGAGATTCACTCATTAAGTTAAAGGAAACACCCGCGTCGGTAGTTTGATAAATGCCCGACGATATAACCCCCGCGTATATAACCGAGGTTTTGCCGTTAATTATTTCGGAGCTTTCATCGAATAAAACCGAAATACACGCGCCGTCATGTGTTCCGCGGACACCCTTTGGAATTTCTTTAACATTCGTCCATGTATCGCCGCCGTCTTCGCTGCGCCACAACCCCTCGTAATAGGTTCCGCAATAAATAACATTCGAATTATTAGGGTCTACAGCGAGCATTTCCCCCATCATACGAGCGGGATGCGAACCATAGAAAATCTTTTTCAGTCCGGTTTTTTTCCAGCTTAGCCCGCCGTCGGTGGATTTAAACACCACGCCGTTTGTATACTGTGAACCGCCCGCCGCTATATAAATTACATTTTCATCATTCGGGTCAAGCGCGAAGGCTTCAATTGACTGCAATGCCCAAAGGCTCGAACCATCGTCATCATAGCCCGAAATGCAGTCCGTCAGACATATCCATTTATCACCCTCAAGGTTGAGTTTATATATTCCGCCCACGTCTGTGCGGCAATAAACCAAATTCGGGTTTTTCGGATGCTGAATTATCCCGACCGTAAAGCCGTAGGCATGAATCTGAAAGCTGGTCCATTCATAGGAGGTTGCTGTTTTCAGCTGCTCTATTACTTTTTTATTGGACGTGTCAAACGGAAGATTACTCGGATTTACAATAATCAAATCATCAATCAGGGTAAGCTCATATCCGAATTCGTCACAAAAACCGCCCGCCGGCACATACAGTGTATTATATTTGTATTCAGCCTTTACGTCCGTTTTTTCTGATAGCGCTTTATCCGCCGCAAAGAAATATTGCTTTCCCTGCTTTTGAATAATATAATTATCAGGATATTCGCTGATAATTTCATAGTCCAGCGCACGAGCCGTATACCTGAGAGGCACATACACCTCCTGCGCCGCTCTGTATGGAGCGATGTCCTTTGTTTCGTTTAGCTTGCTCTTTATATTGTTTACAAAGCCGTAGGTAGTTCCGACAGACATAATAAGCATATTCGCGATATTTTTCGCAACTGCGGCGTCCGAAAAGGCGGCGTTTGAATAAATTCTATCCTCTTCGGCATTACCGTAAACATGCGGCAGTATAAACATTAAAATCAAAAACATAAGAACTGTTTTTTTCAAAATTTTCATAGCCGCCTCCTAACCTATGACGAATACAATCTGCGCGTTTTCATAGTAGCTGCAAACCACTACCTGACTTGCAATCGAAGCGTTGGTTGAACAGATAATATCCAGCTTGTTGCCGATATAAACCATGTTATTGCCTTTATTAAACCTTATAATTCTTGAAGGATATTTTACGGTGCGCTCCGCTGAAGCGACATAGGGCGTTGTCATATCCGGAACCTTGTTTACATAATTATATCTGTGCAGAATCAAAAACTGCTGCGAATCAGTATCTCTCACCGCGAAGCCGTTATAAGCCTCATACGGGTGAAGAATATCGCCGGATACTGTCGTACCGTTTTCCATAGCGCATTTTTCCGCATTATAAAATCTCTTTACATAGGTTATTTCGCCAGAAATTGAATCGGTCATAACACGGATGATGTCGCCGACATTAAGCGTTTCACATACCGGCAGAATATTTTCGTCAAAGCATTTGTAATTGACGGCGGCGCTGATATCATAGCCCGTAATTGCGTAGCCGACAGTATCGTCTTTGAAAATACGGTTAATCTTTGAAATCATCATATAGCTTTGCGCATTGTTATCAATAAATTCCGCAGGCGCGTCCGCGTCAAGCTGCACCAAAACGTCAACAAACTTTGATTCCTTATTTTTAATGTATAACTCGTCAAAGGAATATTTTTGTTCATGCCCCAGGGTTTTGATACAACCGTATTTCAATTCATTTGTACGGTCGCTCGGAATGGCGAAATATGTAAAACCATCCGTAGTATTCAGGAAAGCCGCAAAACCGTTGTTTGCATAGGATAAAAGCCCGCCGTTTCTGTGGGTCAGCTGATTGCCGGCAAGCACAGTCGTATCCATTTTACAAAAAGCTCCGTCCTTCCCGTCGGAGGTACATAATTCATCCACATTTCCGCCGGTATTGACCCAATACTGAACCACCTGATATTTTGTTATGCCTTTCACATCGGTCAAGGCTTTATACATATCCTTTGCCTCAATTGAGGAGCCGTTGAAAATAACACGGTTTTCAAGCAAATAATCCTTAAACTTATTATTGCTTTCAAATAGTCTTACCCCGTATGTTTCGGACAATTCCGACCCCGCTTTTTTTATATTTCTTAAATATCCGTATTTACTGGCAGTTAAAAGATAATTCTGCGCTTTAACTACTCTGCCGCGATAATCCAAAAAAACGGTAGTATTTGACCCAAGCGAAATATGATTGCGCTCAAATATATGTGAAACCTTATATGTAATATTATCTATTGATATTTCATCCTCACCCCATTGCATTCCCGTTACCTTGCCGCTTACTCTTTTGGGCGATATAATCAGCTTATGCCTTTGTATTCCCTGCGCCGGCACAGTTGAAGCTATGCTTAGCACGCTGTCCTTGCTGACAGTTGAAAACACCACCTCAGTACCGTTCGCGAGGTATACCTGATATTTGTCGGTTTTTAGCGACAGGCTGTTTATATCCCCTTTTGAGCCGTAAATAATCTTGTTGTCATAATCGACCGTATCCGCAATGAGCGTATCATATTTCCATATCTTTACCACTTCATAGCTGCCGTCTTTATTTATATCTATCAGCTCAACGCTTCCGCTTTTCGGAACCATCTGGCTGTCCTGATAGTCAGTGATTAAAACTCCGTTATAAACGACCGCGGCGGTGCTTAAAATCTTCACGGATTTTGTTTTATCATCCTGCGAAAATCTAATCGTATGGCTGCTAAAGCTTTGAATATCGTCTGCGTCGACGGTAATTGCTTCGTATTTATCTTTCATTAGCTCATAATAGACAACAGGATACTGTTTTTCATCATCATCCTTGTAATACAATTTCACATAACAGCCGAACAATGCGTCGGTATCCGCCGAAATCAGATGCTCCATGCCGTTTACGTTGATGTAACCCTTTTTTGTTAAGGCATAACCGTCGAAGTTCGCGTACTCATTGGCCGATACCGTTCCCTTGTTTATATAAATATTGTATAAATAAGACATCAGATAATAGTTATTCTTAACAACATATTGCGCTTCATCGTTTTCAATTGAGGACAGAACATAGGGCTTTGCATGCATAGAGTTGTACATTAACACTGTAATATCCCTGTATCTGACCGGTTTTGTGTATTCCTGCTTTGTCAGATTTTCTAAAAGCTTTAGCCTGTGCGCTTCCACCATATAGGCGGCAGATGTTTTATCGGCAATAGAACGATCCGCATTCAGCACTTTCACCATTGCGGTGACAGCTTCCATCCCTGTTATATTTTCATAGGGTCTGAATTTTCCGGCATTGCCCGTTAAAAAACCAAGCCCGTCTACTATCTTAATACTGTTCCATTCCTTAAATTCCGCGGAAACATCGGAATATTTTGTGGCGCTTTGGTCGATTACGCCATTGTCGTCATTCGAGTCCGAAAGCCACAGCCACCCTTTTTCATTTAAAAAAGATGTATTCAATGCAGAATCGTCCTTTTTTTCAGCTTCATCCTGTGATAGACCAAGCATATCCGTCAGCATTTGTGAGAATTCCGCTCTTGTAACCGTTTGTTCCGCATTCATTTCATTGTTTTCATATGCGCCCACAGCCCGAAGAAACCCGTCTGCCTTTTCAAAGGCAGGGTCGGACGTTTCGTCCTGTGCCGATACGATAAGGGAGCATAGTGACAGGGATAGTATCATCAATAATGACAAGATTTTTTTCATTCACTCGTTCTCCCTTCATAAAGCTTTTTTATTTCAAATACAATTTTCGCAGCCTCGGCACGGGTTGACAAACCGTCCGGCGCAAAGCTGCCATCCGGCATTCCGTTTACGATTCCTGCTCCAGCAAACAGTTTCACACTATCCCGCGCGTAATCCTTTATTACTTTTTCATCAGAAAATTCAGCGGTTTTATCCCCTGCACCGATTTTAACACGATTAAGGCTCGCCGCACGATCAAGTATAACAATTAAATCCTGACGGCTTATGTTTTCCTCCGACCCAAATCGTGTGTCGGATACACCGTTCACAATGCCAAGCTTTTTCAGCGCAGAAATATAAGGAGCATACCAATCGGCCGAGCTTACGTCCGTAAAGCCTGTTTCCGTTATTTCTCCCTCAATATAAAACAGCTTGCAAATCATCTTTGCGAACTGCGCTCTGGTTAAATAATCATTCGGAGCGAAGGTATTTGCGCTACTGCCAGACACAATGCCGCTGCTTGCCAGACCTTGTATTGCTTCCTTCGCCCATTCCGCATCCTCCAAATCGATAAAAGCGTCGGGCAATTCGGTTTTGACCTTCTGCACTGTAGGCGCAGCTGTTACAGTGGGAGCAACAACCGTACCGGAGGTTTTAGCTGAGCCCGAACCCCCTCCGCCACCGCCGCCACTGTGCGTTTTAGTTTCTTTCGGTATGAGCGTATCAAGAATTCTCTGAACATCCTCAATGGAATAAATCTGATTATTTTCAAAGGCGGCCGCAATCGCACCGCAGACCTTATCGGTACTATTCCCCAACTTGTTATATATACTGAAATCAAAATAACCGGCATACTGGTTAAGCACTCTTTTTACAGCGTCATTGCCGTTTGCGGAGCTTAGTTCATATAATACCACAGATTCGGCAAACAGCTTCGAATAATCCGCCTGTTTTAAAGTATTTTGAGTGTTAGACCTTTTAAAAACAACCGCGAAATCCGCTTTTTTATCCGCATTGTAATTGCAATACGCAGCATATTCGGTAAGCTCTCTGATACCAAGCTCCTTTGAATAGGTTGAAAAATATTTGTCATAGCCTGAGGGTTCACAATGATTGATAGCCGTAATTGCGGCGGAGGCTTTAATGCCGTAAGCGGCGTCCCTTCCTGTAGGAAAACTTAGGAAATATGAAACTGACTCCGCAATTTCACTTTTATAACCGTCTGCATTCAATTCATTATATAAAGGAAATTCAACAAAATACACCTTGTTCAGCCATGTGTCAAAATGAGTTGCTATTGCCTCAATTGCCGCATCGTCCTTTTGCGTTTTTCCAATAAACGCGTTCAGCTCGGCGGCTCTGTTATTGCAGTTTACCGGTGTGTAATAGGGAAAGCTGATTTCCTTCGGCGGGCCCTGCTCGTTGCTGCTCCTCAGCCTGATAGTAAAGCTGCCGTTCTTAGTTGTGGAGCTTTCAATATTATATTGATAGGAAAATCCGCCGTTTTCTCCGCTTGTTGTCTGCGCGAAATAATTAAAAAATATCTGATCCTGTTTCCCAAGCACATAATCGGCAGCGTTTTTTATGGGATTGACAACCTCTATCGTAACTTTCTCACCGGAATTTCCGCTGTCAACCTTTCCGTTTACGGTAAATATCCGGGGGTTATCCCATGAAATATCTATGCTGTCAATGGTTATTGCCGATACCGGCATGATAAGCGTTATTAAAAATAGAATTCCGCATAAAATTATTCGTTTATTCATAAGCTCCCTTTCCTTTCTAACCTTTCACCGCACCATTTGCCAGCCCCGTCACAAAATACCGGTTCGCAAATGTGTAAGCAGCCAGCACAGGCAGTAATGCAAGCGACGAGGCCGCAAACATCAAATTCCAGTTTGTAGCGCCTTCGCCGCTGCTTTTAAGCGCCATGATACCGACAATCAGAGTTCTTTGTTTAGGAACAGTCAAAGTAAATATCGTAGGCATCAGATAATCATTCCACGAAGCCTGAAACGCCAGAATACCGAGCGTCGCGAACAGCGGCTTGAGCAGCGGAGCGATGATTTTGAAAAATATCCCTATAAAACCGCAGCCGTCTATTCGGGCGGATTCGTCAATCGCTTCGGACAGGGTTTTTACATAGTTTCTGACAAGATAAATATTCGCAATACCAATTCCGAAGAATTGCATTACCAATAACGCCGCCAGACCTTTGTTTAAATGGAAAGCATTTAACACTTCAAACTGCGGATATATTGTAATACTGCCGACATTGATAAACATAAGCGATGTAAAAACAGCGAACAGTGTTTTTTTGAGCTTAAATTTTCCTCTTGCAAAGGTGTACCCTGCCAGCGATGAGGTTAAAAGCGAAATCGCGACAGAAGCAAACGTATACCATATGCTGTTTAAAATCATTCTTTCTACATTAAAATTATCCGCATTCCATGCTTTAATAAAATTATTAAAAGTTGGCTTCGTTGAAAATATCAATTCAGGTTTTGTTAAAATCTCAGAATTTGTTTTAAACGCGCCGCCTAATACATATATAACCGGAAATAAAGCGAATACAGTAAAAATCAGGAGAATTACGTATATAATCAAATCGCTTAAAATATTTTTTGTTTTTCTGTTTTGCATTAACGCACCCCCTTAATACAAATCGCTTGCTTTTTGCGAAAGCCGCAGATAAATCAGTGAGATTGCGGCTGTTATCACCGAGGTGATGATGCACATAGCGCTGCCGTAGCCGAGGTTCGGTATACCCTGCGCGAAGCCCGGTACAAATTTACCCAGAATATACGAATTGACCGTATGTGTATTTCCGCCGGGTGCGCCGCCAGTCAGTAGATAAACCAACACGCCTGTTCCGAGAACGCCTTTTATTGCCAAAAGGCATATTATCTGTACCACAGGAGCTATCAAAGGAAGTGTAATGGAAAAAAATTCACGCACCTTTCCGCAGCCGTCCAGCGATGCGGCTTCGTAAACGTCATTGCTGATATTCTGCAGAGCCGCCACAAAATATAGTACATTGACGCCAAAATTCATCCATATATCTGTGACGATAATCATCATAAGACCGCCCGACACGGATTTCAAAAACTCAATCGGCTGACGGATAATGCCTAATTTAATCAGCAATGTATTGATATATCCGAACGGTTCAAATAAATTGCAGAATATTAACGTAACAATCGCAACGCTGATAATATGCGGCAAAAAGTACACAGACCGGAAAAAGCCCGAAAACTTTATGGTTTTTTTGCTAATCAGCAGAGCGAGCAGCATTGCGATAAATAATTCAACAGGCAGCTTAAGCAAAGCAAATTTCAGCGTTGTTATCCATGTTTTCCAATATGTAATATCCTTCGCGAACAGCGTAATATAATTTTCAACACCCGTAAACCTTGTATTGACGCTCACGCCGTCATAATAGAAAAACGAATATCTCGCCGCCCACAAAATAGGATATAATGAAAACACAAACAGGCCGATAATCTGCGGACTGATAAGCAGATAGCATTTCCAGCTTTCATTGTTAATCCCTTTTTTTTCATGAAAAATAGTTCTTTTTATTTCAAGATTGTTTTGCATTATTTACTCCTTAATTATCAGTCAAACATCCATTTTTCTCTTTTGATATTCCATTCTTTATTGACGCATTTGTCGCCGTTGTAATCCGGATGCAGCTCCTGATATTTTTTCACTCCGGCGTTCGCAACCTTATTATAGTTTGAAATGGCCTGTTCAATCGTCATTGCGCCCGTCCATACCTTTTCAATAAAGTCTTCCTTCAAGGTTCTTTCACCGGATATTTCTATTTCTCTGCTGATTGGCGCATTTTCACTGATTGAACCCATTTTGCAGAATTCCGACCAGCCTGTAACATCCTTTTCCAATTTTATTCCCTCGACAATTGACCAATCGTAAGGAACTTCGCAGCCCGAAGCATATAATTTTTTAATCATAGGGTCGCCGCATAAAAATTTGTAAATTTCCATAATTGTTTCGGGAGAAATTTTATCAGTTAATTTAGAATTAATAACCAGACTGCCTGTAACTCTTTGCCATTGCTTATACATATTATTCTTATCAACAACAGGCATCGGAGCCACACCCCATTCGATTGTCGCGGGGAACTGGTCTGTTAAAACGCCTACGTCAAAGGAATATGCCATCTTCATACCGATTCCACCCTCGGCAAAACGCGCTCTTGCAGGGTCGTTATCCAATGATTCAGCGCCGGGATAGTAGCTTTCGTCATCTCTGATACCTATATAAGCCTCCATAACAGGCTTAAGTCCGCTGTAATCGTAAATATCATTTACAGGGTCATAGCCGTTATGACCGACTACGGACATCAGTGAATTACTTATATCGCCGAATACGCCCGCCCATTTCAGCGGAATAGCGATTCCGTATTCACGCTTGGCAGGGTTTGTAAGCCTTTTGGCATATTCTCTTAGTTCAGTATAAGTTTGCGGAGGAGTGGGCTCACCTTCTTCGTCAACAATTCCCGCCGCTTTAAACATTGCCATATTATATACAAGCCCCATTGTGGTTGATGCCATCGGAACAAAATAATTTTTACCGAGATAGGCGTTGTCAGCCGGATTTGAGTTCATTCTTGAATATCTTTCGTTTAAAAATTCTGTGCCCCCCGGCAATTCAGATAATGGCATTATATATCCGTCAGCTGCAAGCTTTTTAACATTTCCGCTGAATAAATCGGGAGCTTGATCTGTTGAAATTGAAAGGTCAATTTGTTGTGATATATCACCTTCTTTTACTTCATAAACTAATTTCACGCCAAGCTTTGCGCCTTCATTTGCATTCCATTCCGAAATCACCTGGTTATAAGCGCTTTTGCTGTGCGCGTTTGACGTCCAGATTGTAATTGTTTTCAGTGCGCCAGTATTCGGCGTATCTTTATTTGTACATGATGTAAACATACACGCCCACATTGCCGCTAAAAGTATAACGCAGGTTGTTTTTGTTAAAAGTTTCATAAATAATTACCCCTTTCCATTTTTATCTAACTATATTGTACACGTTTTTATAAAATAAAACAAGTTTAATTATCTGCAACATTTTTTGATTTAAATAGTTGCAGCTTTTTAAACTTGCATTTGCAGATAAACTATGATATACTAACCTTATAATAATGCCATTGGAGTGACAAATATGTTTATTTCAATTTTTGTTTTAGCCGCAATTATCGTTTTGTATCTATTGTTCGCTCCGAAAAACAGTATACTTTGGTGCTGTATTCTGTACGCTTTCGGCTTTGTTGTGATATTATTGTCAGCTTTGATATTCTCATCTAAATTTTCAAATTATCCGAATATTTCGCTGCTTGATTACAGGCTTTATCTTCAATTATATAGCCTTCATATACCCCTTTCGGCAACCAGACTTATGTTTAATATCGGTGTTTTGATTATATTGCTTGCGAATGTATTGCTTGCGTTTTTAATTATCCAAACGACTAAAAGAAAATTTTTATTATTTTTGCTCATTCCGCTAATGCTATTTGCAGTTTTAAATTCACCTTCGCTTAACAGATCCTTTTACTTGTGGCAGCATACCTCCAAATCGCCCGAAGTCCGGTTAATCATGCAGCATTTAACAAGTTTTAATATGCTATACAGCAAATTTATTATCATATCCTATCACTGCATCCCTTTTATATGCTTTTATATTAATTATACGCATACAAAAATACGAATTAAACAACAGTATACTATTGTTACCGCGATTTGCACCACGATATTATACCTGAATTCACTGTATTTTATTTTGGGCAAGGTCGGAACATATTTTAATTTAGATTTTCAAGACTTTCCCGTCATCCAGACATACCCCACCATTAAAATGATTGTGCCGGCGATGACTATGCTCGCCATCACCGCCACCTTTACTTTATTTGTTTATTTCAAGCCGTATAAAAGCCTGACGTTTATCACAAGAAGGCAGACTCTCGCCGATTCCGCCGTATCAAAAAAAAATCTCCGCATGTTTTTTCATATGCAGAAAAATCTATTTGTTGTGCTTAATAAATTTTCGGCGCTCAGCGAGGAGGATTGCATAAATAATCCCAAATCGGCTTACGCAAATTTACATATCATAAATAATTTATCAAAAGACTCCATTGAAAATTTAACTTATTTTTTAAATTTACAAAAGCACAAGGAAACTATTTTTCAAGTAATCAGCCCCACAGACCTGATTGAATCGGCGGTTAATCAAATCAAGCTGCCTCCAGATATTGAATTGATACGGGACTATGATATTTCCTTGGCGGGCAGTGTTTACGTGTGCGTTGATGTGATTCAGCTGACCGAATGCTTTGTGAATATATTCAATAACGCGATTGACGCAATTGAAATCTCGCAGATTCCGAATGGTAAAATACTCATCAGTATGAACTTTGAATACGATTTTATAGGAATAGATATTATTGATAACGGCTGCGGAATCGCAAAGGAGGATATAAAGCATATTTTCAAGCCTTTATTTTCAACAAAAACAAGCAGTAAAAATTTTGGATTAGGTTTATCCTATGTTCAAAATGTCATAAGAAATAACAAAGGACATATTGATATTCAAAGCAAACCAAATGAAAACACCTTAGTTCAGATTGTATTGCCCAACCACACAGAAAGGAGCTCTGTCCGATGGAAAAAATAAGGGTCGCCATGTGCGATGATTTAAAGGAATTCTGTATTTATTATGAATCAATTATCAGTAAGCAGCCCGATATGGAATTTATAGGTATGGTGCATAATACCCCTTCCTGCAAAAACCTTGTAAAAACACAAAAGCCTGACATACTGCTTTTGGATATACAAATGGAAACAATTGACGCCGGCATAAAACTTCTGCCAATCATAGCGGAGGAAAGCCCGGAAACCAAAACTATAACGCTCACTATACACGAGGATGATGATTATATATTTGACGCGCTCGCTTTAGGAGCTGTGGATTTTCTGTTGAAAACCTTCCCTGACGAACAAATTATTAAGGTAATACGTGATGTTTATCACAATACAAACCCGCTTCGCCCCGAGCTTTCGCAAAAGTTATTCAAGGCATGTAATTTAGTCAAAAAGCAACAAGCCTCTCTTTTGTATATAGTGAATACCTTCACCAAGCTATCAAATACCGAATACGATATTTTACATGATATATGTAATGATTATTCCTATAAAGAAATTGCCGAAAAACGTTTTGTTGAGGAAATAACCGTTCGAGCACACGTATCAAGAATATTAAAAAAATTTGGATTCAACAATATGAAAAAGCTCGTAAAAGAATTAAAGTCTATGAAAGTTTTTGATTTATTAAAGTAGATAAATCTTTTGAACCCCTGACACAATACGGGCAAATATAAATCGGTTCTTTCCAAAGTTAGTTGACAACGCATCCGTTTTGGTGTATAATATAGATATACTATCTATTGGAAGGTGTTTTTGATGTTAAATGAAATGATAAAATCTCTGGATCAGAATCTTGAATATGTGGAATATCAGGCAACCGATAACCAGTATATAATTACTGTACATTCGTTAAGAACAGAAGTTGCGTGTCCTTATTGTCAAACATATTCTTCAAAAGTGCATTCTGTTTATAATAGAGAAATACAAGACTTGCCGATTCAGGATAAGCAAACATGGCTTCAAATCAACACCAGAAAAATGTTTTGTATAAATCCGGACTGTCATCATAAAACATTCGCCGAAACGTTTGACTTTGTGGCAAGACACGGAAAAAAGACGAAGCGGCTGGTGGAAAAAATCTTAGCAACTTCAGCAAAGCTAGGTTCTGTAAGTGCCTCGATATTACTAAAAAACAGTGCTGTAACGGTTTCCAAATGCAGTATTTGTACTTTGGTTAAAAAAAATGCCTCCGATTGTGGATAAGTCCTCCGTCACAAGCGTTTGCGTCGATGATTTTGCTCTTCGGAAGCGATATTCGTATGGTACCGTCATGGTTAATTCGGAAACACACCGTGTTATTGATCTGATTGATACGAGCGAAACCTCCGCGGTAGAGGAGTGGCTTAAAACCTTGTATTTGTCAACCCAAAATCGCTTACGTGTCAAGTTTGCCGGGGTCAGTGCCTCCTGAGGGGTGTGCAAAAAATGCACCGATTTGCACACCCCTAAAAATAATTAGCACATTCATGTATTATTGTTTATTTATGGTTGTTAGATTGTAAGCGGAAAATAGGTTTTTTCCAAAGTTAGTTGACAACAGATCCATTTTGGTGTATAATATAGATATATTATCTATCGGAAGGTGTTTTTGATGTTAAATGAAATGATAAAATCCTTAGATCAGAATCTTGAATATGTGGAATATCTGGCAACTGACAACCAGTATATTATTACAGTGCATTCTTTAAGAACAGAAGTTGCGTGTCCCTATTGTCAAACATATTCTTCAAAAGTGCATTCGATTTACAATAGAGAAATACAAGACTTACCGATTCAGGATAAGCAAACATGGCTTCATATTAACACCAGAAAAATGTTTTGTGTAAATCCGGACTGTCACCACAAGACTTTCGCCGAAACGTTTGATTTTGTGGAAAGACATGGGAAGAAGACGAAGCGGCTGGTGGAAAAAATCTTAGCAACTTCTGTAAAGCTAAGTTCTGTAAGTGCCTCTATATTATTAAAAAACAGCGCTGTAACAGTTTCAAAAAGCAGTATTTGTACTTTGGTTAAAAAAAATGCCTCCGATTGTGGATAAGTCCTCCGTCACAAGCGTTTGCGTCGATGATTTTGCTCTTCGGAAGCGATATTCGTATGGTACCATCATGGTTAATTCAGAAACACATCGAGTTATCGATCTAATTGATACGCGCGAAACCGCCGCGGTAGAGGAGTGGCTTAAAACATATCCTAATATCCAGGTCGTTTCAAGAGACGGCGCACAAACTTATGCTTCCGCGTCAACCCATTCTCATCCGGAGGCATTGCAGGTCAGTGATCGTTTTCACTTACTCAAAAATCTTTCCGAAGTTGTAGAAAAGTATATGAGACGCCTATTTCCGTCCCGTTTGGAAATACCGGCAACCGCCGGAGCAAAAAGTCCCGAAATGCAAGCGTTATATGATACAAGAAACCGTGTGGAACGAATTCGGTTTGCCAGAAAGAAACGTGCAGAGGGCTACGCGATGAATGATATTGCACTACTGCTTCATTCAGCCCTGAAGACCATATCAAAGTATCTTGCCATACCGGAAGCCGCGATTCCGGAGGAACCCGTCAACGCTCGGGAAGCACAGCATTTAATATGCGTGGGGCAGAAACGAATCGCCATTGATGAAGTGCGGAAATTGTATGCAGAAGGCTGCTCTATAAATGAGATTACAAGAAGAACCGGTCATGCAGGAAGAACGGTTCATAACTATTTGAACGATAATCATCCTGTTACAAGCGGCCATTACGATAACAAAGTGCCCGGAAAAATTGCTCCCTATGAACAAGAGGTAATAAAACTGAGAGCACAGGGAATCACATATGAAAAGATACATGAAATTATATGTAACAAGGGATATACAGGCACCATAGCCTCGCTTCGTGTATTTATGCAGAAAGAAAGGACGCACCAAAAAGCAGTCGCGTCAGAGGATTCTGAGCCAAAAGAATACATACCGAGAAAATTTATGTGTCAACTGATTTACCGGGAGTTGGAAAAAGTAAAAGGGCTGACGCAAGAACAATATGAAGCAGCCATTTTAAAATACCCTGTGCTCGGTCAACTCTATTCGCTGTTAAGAGACTTCCATCGAATTGTTTTTTCTCAAAAAAGCGAGGAACTTGAACAATGGCTTTCCACTGCGGAAGCATTCAATATTGATGAACTGAATACTTATGTTACAGGTTTAAAAAACGATTTAAATGCCGTGAAAAATGGCATTACCTATAAATATAACAATGGATTGGCGGAAGGCAGTGTAAATAAAATCAAGCTAATTAAGCGTATCATGTATGGCAGAAATAGTTTCCAATTGTTAAAAGCAAAAATTCTTCTAAATGAGCATTATTACCAACTCAACTAACTTTGGAAAGAACCAATAATATGCTAACAAAAAGCACTTTGCATGCCGTCACGCTAAAATGACAAATTAAATACCCCATAAATTACCTTACATACTTCTGCTCTTGTAGCATACAATTTTGGAGAAAACACATTAATAGATTTACCCTGCACGATTCCTGCTTTCTGCATCATAGTCGCATATTGCATTGAATACTCTGCAAAATCGTCTGCATCTGCGAAATCTGTACTTTCATTCTTTGTTGGTAACTGAATGTTTAATTTTTCTGCGGCACGTCCGAGCATGGTTACCATTTCTTCCCGCGTTACATTCTGGTTTGGTTTAAATTCTTCTGCCGAATAACCGGAAATTACACCGTTCGCATATGCTGTTGACACATAATTATAATACCAATCGGTAGTGTTTACATCATCAAAATTCATATTATCGCTCGATCCCTCAATTGCAAACGCCCGAACCAGAATAGCGGCAAATTCCGCTCTTGTGATGTTTCTTTCCGCCTCAAATTCGCCGTCTTCATTTCCGACAATAAATCCTCGTGCCGACAAAGCATCAATATAATTTACAGACCAATCCGGTATGGATTCAGAATCCGTGAAAATATGCTTATTATTCTTAAAAATTACTGTTCCTAGCTGATTTGTCACAAAGCAATAGTCCGAATTATAAATTCTTGTTTTTGGGATCAGCGAGATTGTACCGTCTTCATAAACTAAGTAAGCAACAAGCGTATATGTGTTAATGTTTGACGGTATCGTTTGATTATGTATAATAATTTTCTTTATTGCGGAATCCGAACCGACCGCTTCACCGTTTTTTGTTGCGGTAAGGCTGAACCCTGCGCCAAGACCAAAACCAACATTAACAACCTTCACTACCTCATAGGTAACCCCGTTATTCTCACTACCCAATACGCTGACATCCGCTATTTTTGCAGTTTCTGTCTTTGGAATTACAACTAAACCGCCACCGGAGCCACCGCCGCCCGATCTTCCGCTAGGTTTGCTGCTCTCAGCCGATTTCACAGTAAACGTCTTCGATATAGTAGGCTGCCCGTCCGGTCCTGAAACTGTCAGCGTATAAGTTCCTGTGTTTGCACTGTCTTGCACTTCAATATCAGGGATCTCAAAACTGCCGTCTACCCCTATTTTAGTAACTATACCTTTGCCCCAATCCACGGCAACTCCATTTTCATTTGTCGCAGTATAGCTCAGAGACGCGGTATTCACAGGTATAACCACACCTGTGATACCGCTTAATCTACTCCCCTTTACAACTGTTGTTTCTTCTATTGTTAATGAAACAGACGCATCACTAATGGTAGGGCTATTGACAACTTTATAATATGCATGCACATCACTCCCGTTATAACCGACCGTAACTTTGTAGACACCAAGGGGACTATATGCTTCATCTGATGATATAGTAAAGTTAATCCCGTTGATATATTCAGCAGCGGTATATGGGGTGTACATTAAATTCACATTCGCCGGTCCGACAATACTAAGAATAATATCAGAATTGCCGCCGGGATTTCCCTTGATTGTTATACTCTCTCCCCTCATTTTCGCTACCGCGTTTTCTTGTGTTTCAGCAGGCTTACCATCTATTGTAATGGTAATTGATTCTGCATATGCGATATATGAGATAAAAATCGAGATAAGTATCAGTGCTATTAGTCTGTTCATTTATATCACTCCTGTATTTAATCAATCCATTCACTTTGTGATATTTCTTTGGATTTTGCCAGTACAATTCCCGTTGAGCCTTCCGTGTCATATGCGCTAAGCAGTGCGATCCGGTACTTGCTGGAATTAATCAACGTATTAGAAATGGTGTACGTCATTTCATAATTGCTTATACCGTCAGGAATCGTTAACGCGGAAACAATGACAGGCGCGCCGTCTGAATATGATTGAATAACCAGCCATTTGATTCCCGTATATTCGCCAATTAACGGAGATATCGTAATATCTACTCCCTGATTTCCGTTTTCAGTAACAACCGCACTGTCCGATACTGTTAACGCATATGGATAAACCGCTTGCTCGTAAAGCACTGTCCAAACAGGCAGAGTTGCTGTAAAGGCTGAGGAAATTCCATAGAACGCACTGCTGGTATCTTCGGCGTTCCAATTTGTATAGCTTGCTGTAAAAGTATAGGTTCCCGCAATTTCTATATTGAATTCTGCGGGAGCAGTATAGGTAACAGGAAGGATTACTGTGCCGCCGCTTGCGAGATTTGCTGTGATAGACGACGGGTACTCACTTGCCAACAGTTCAGCATCTGTTTTCTTAGTAATTGCAGTACGTTCTGTAAAAGAAACTATTTTGTCAAGCACATATACTGTAATTGTTTCCGATAAACCGGAATCAGCGACACTTGTTGCGGTAATGGTTGATTCACCGTAACCAACCGCAGTGATGACACCTGTTGCACTATCAATCGAAACTGATGAACCCGTTACGCTCAATGTGACAGCCTGATTCGCATTAGAAGGCGTTACCTTGCCTGAAACTGTTACGCTCTCACCGTATTCCATAAAAATATCCACTACCCCTGCAATGGGATTGAAAGCCTGATTTTCAGAGTTATAAATGTCAACACCCGTTGCTTGTGCATAACTTACGTCAATTGTCCAAATCGGAACATGATTATCCGTATTGGTTACATAGCCTGGCAAAGTAAGCGCGCCTGTCTTCTGGTAGGAGGCGGTTGTTTGGTAATCAACCTCACCCGTCCATACGGAAATGGGAATATTAATAGTAACCGGACCATCTGCAACAAGCACAACGAGCGATACTGAAACCTCCGTCGGAGTGTTATTACTTACCGCTGCTGCCGATACCGCGGCGGATTCCGCATCTATAGCAGAAAAAACCAAATAATCCGGGGGATTCGTAATGCTTACTATATTTGTAGTGACCGTAATCGAAATTTCATCATAAAGACTTGTATCGTCAACCGAAACAGCCTTTACCACAGCCAAACCCGCTCCGATAACCGTAATTGCCCCTGTTTGGTTTAAGCCCAAAATTACCTTAAACCAGCCCTAAACCACTAATTTACCCCCACTAAAACAGCTGTTTTTGCCATAAAAATCGACTTTTTTATTAAAAATCAGCTGTTCTCTTAAAATTATTCAAATTTATCAAACCCCAAAATCCTTGATAAATCCTAACGATTCCGACATTCGGTATTTTACTATTTTTTACCGATTCAACGATTTAAAAATCCCCGTAATCGCTGTATTTTCCTACGTTTTTTCATGCTACATCAAGGCAAAAACAGACCCCCCCTCCTTTTAGCTGCGATTATCCGTGTTAATTGGGGCGGCGGTCTTCTGATGCAACTTCTGTAGAGATAATATGGGCCCTACAGTCCGTCCGAAAACCTCATTTCCATTAATTTTTTTGGCATTTTTAAAGACCGCGTCGGTGTTTGAGGCGGTCTTAATGATTATTTTTAATTTTATTGCGAGCATTATAAAAAAATAAACGATATAGCCACCTATACCGTCTGCATCTTACTGATTATTCCCTGTACCCCGATTTCTTTTATTGCCCGTTTTAAGTTATAAACCAAAAATGACAGCGACAACTCACCGGCAGCTTTTTCACTGCCTTTGGTAAGAAGATATCGGCTATCATTATAGTGCTTGACCGTGCCAAACGGATGCTCCGACAAGCACGTCCGCTTTTTAAGCTGAGCGTAATCCGGCTTGATTACTATCTCCACAATCGTTTTGCGCGGCACTTCGACCATTTCATACGTGATAACCGTTTTATATTTTTGCATATATTTCTTCACCTTTTTAAATGTTTTGATTACGTTGATCCTTTCTCCATAGAATTTGCATTCCAGTTTTGTTTGATTTCCCTTAAAATCCACCGTCTTTTTGTTGGCCTTTGTACATTTATTATTACAGTCCCTGCATGCCGCATAATTCATATATCTTGTTTTGTCACGGTTTTTATTATATGACTTGTGCCGCAATATTTCACCCATTGGGCAGGTAACAGTATCACTCTCTAAATCCCGGATAAAATACCCTTCTTCAGGAACTACAAACCGGCTGACCTCTTTTTCGTACTCGACTTCCACGGGCGGTTTTTCCTCCGCCAGAACTTTTTCCCGGTGCTTTATTCTTTTCTGCATCGTAATTACTTTTTTTGTAATGCTTATGTTCGGATTTCCCTCATAAACTGCCGGCATAACGCCCGCCCTGATACATTTTTCTATATCCTCCGGTTTTACGGAAAGCCTGATTTCATCTGTTATTTCCGCCTCTTCACATGCTATGTCAAACTCATAGGTTTCCTGACCGTCCTGTGGCGGAAGATTTGGCATAATACCTTTCATCAGACATTCCAGAACATCGTCATTTTTTCTGTAACCCTTATCAGCAACCACCGCAATCTTTCCATCTACTCCCAATTCTTCCTTTGCGTTTACAGCCACATCGGCAAGCAGGCCGTAATCGCAGCAATCATTCGTCACATTAAAATCCGCTATCAGATGATTTTTGCTGTCGACGGCCGTCTGGACATTAAAGCATACGTCCAGTTTCCCGTTATTCATCATCAGCCTTGCCTCGGGATCGGTCAAGGATTTTTGGGTATTGCCGGTTGCTTTCATGTCTGTCATATAGCTATTGTAAAGTTGCTGACGTTCGGTTAATTCCTTGATTTTGTCTTTCAATTCTTCCTTGGTATAATCCTGTTTGGTCTCTTTTTCAGCTGTATCGTTTTCATCCATCTCTTGCAGAAATTTATTGATATTCCGCTGAATATGCTCAATCCGCTCCCGCAGCTTTTCAACTGTGAAATTGTTCTTCTTCGCGTTTACCGCCCTGAATTTACTACCGTCGATTGATAACAGTTCTTTCCCGAATAAATCAAGTTCAAGACACAGCTTGGTAAATTGCCTGAATACCTGCTTTAATGGCTTAGCGTTATCTTTGCGGAAATCCGCAATGGTTCTGAAATCAGGAATAAGCTTACGCATCAACCACATAAGCTCAAGATTCCTTCCGCATTCTGTCTTCAGCCGTCTTGACGAACGCGTCTTGTTGAAGTATCCATAGATATACAGTTTCAACAGGTCAGACGGGGAATATGGAGGACGGCCTTCTTTAGCCGGGATTGATTTCGTAAAGCCTAAGCTGACCAAATCAAGATTGTTAACAAATGCGTCAATCACACGAACAGGATTTTCAGCCGTTATATAGTCGTCCAGGCTCTCTGGAAACAACACTAACTGATTTCTGTCTTCACCTTGTATATACCCCATGAACCACACCGCCTCATGCTTTTATTTCTTATCTTAATTATACCATAATACCCGCATAAATACAAGCTTTTTTAAGATTTTTATAACTTATTTTTTTAGCTTTTTCGCAGAATGTTGTGTTAATATTCGTGATTTTCAACAGCAAAATTACGTCGAATCTGAGGAGTTTTCGGACAGTCTCCCTACCCTTTTGATTTATGCGGTTTTGCGGCATTTTACATCCTAAAATTTATACTCCGGCACACTGTCCTGCTTTCCGGTATGAGATAAGCCGTGCCACGCCTTACCATGTTTCCATGGCAGGTTTTGGCGAAACTCCCTCCCGAACCGTACAGACACCTCTCGATGTATACGGCTCTCCATTCGCCTCATAATCTAATTACTCTCATCATGTATCATTGCATGACACTCAGGGCAGACCGCCAATGTTTTCCGACGCTTTTGAATCATAAGCTGTTCCCATGCCGTTTTCCCTTTTAAATCCTTTAGTTTCCTGACATGGTGCATACAGATGTTATCCGTACTGTTTCCGCAATATTCACAAATACCGCGTTTTATTCTTGCGGACAGGCTATTCGCCTTATCGTACCTCAAATACTGCGGCAGGACATCCATGCTTTGTGCCGCTTCTATTTGCCGCTTAAAGCCTTTATTATAGAGCACACACCGTTTTGTCCCTGCTTTGGTTTGATAATCCACGCCGAACTCTCCATTACGTGTATATCGTCTTATGATGTCCTTCTTTTTCGTCCTGTATTTCCCCGCAAAGGTTTTGTACATGCTGTACTGCATTATGTACGAAAACTTGTTCAGCACAGAAACATTATTTGCTAGACTATAATAATCCTGAATCCGTGAAGTAGCCCATACGCCCTATCATCAAAGCCGACTCCTCAAAAATTTTACGTAACAGGACATGCATTCTCTGAAATCTCCTGCTTTTTCGTGGTTTCAGGGTTGCCAATAAAGCCTGTCCACCATTTACTGCAAACAGAGCAAAAAAGGTCATTCGGATTTCAGGTGTTCAGGCGAAATTATCGTATATTTGCTTAAACGCAAGCCGCCAAACATTACTTTTTGCCAAGGCTCAGTATATCTTTTCTCGCGTGCCTGACTACCTTTGCAGCGATGTTGATCAAATTTTGAATAACGGTTCTCAGTCTCCGCCGTGCTACGCTCTTGCGGCTGCCTTTAATATCTGTTTTCAGACTGGTTTGTCCGATGATCCGCAAAATATTATAAGCCAAAACCGCCAATTCCAATACCAGTGCGTTGGTTTGAAAATATCCTGACGGCAAACGCTCCAAATCCATATCCGTCTTGATTTCGCTGTGAAATTGTTCGCTTGTTCCGTGTGCTTTGTATAGGGAAATGACCGCTTCTTCAGGAATATTCAGTGACGTCCACCAAAGATAGGTTTCAATTTCAGGAAGCAGGAGTATCTGCCCTTCCTTCGTTATGGAGTGTTCGGTCACCTGATATACAATTCTTACCTTGTGATCCAATTTCTTAACATACCACTCCATGCTACCGGTATATACAGTTTTACCTTCTCTTGGTGTATCCGTTTTGGCAGCTCCTGCTTTTGCGATGTCAAGCCACGCCTGCGGGGATTCGCGGCGAAGATTTCGTTTTATAATAAAATCACTTGCGTTGTCATAACAAACCCGCATATTATCGCTGCAGTCGTTTCCGGAATCCATCCGCACAAGCAGGGGACTTTTTGTTACCTTTTTCGCATACGCCAGCGTGCTTTGTAAAAATAAATCCGTACCCTTTTGACAGTGTTCGCTTCCTTGGCGCAGCTGTGCGTTAATGAGATATCCTTCCTCGCCGAGATAAGCATAAATCGGAGCAAAGCCGTCCACGCCTTTATAGGTGCGGGATACGCCTTCCTTTTTGGTATTGGAATTGTCATGCGGCGAAACGTCAATGTCAAGAGGAATCAATTCATCATAACAAGGGGAAGGAACAACACCGCAGCCTGTTAGTAATGCGGTATTTTCCTCAAGAATAATCTCGCGCCATGCGCCTTTGACGCTGTCCATACGTTGGCGGAGAGTGCCCTCCGAAGGAAGCCGGGACACACCAAGGGCATAACGGTAGAATTTTTTATCCTCGTGCATTTCTCGGATGGATTCAAAAGCGCTTTTCCCCTGACATAGCAAGCCGATATAAGAATGTGCCACATCGCCGTTTTTAATGATGGGGCTGGCGTTCTCCTTCAAAAGCGTGTTGTTCAGGCGTTTGTATAAATCCGTCTTTTTCAGCAGCAGACCTGCCAACGCAAGCCCGGTTGGCGTAATTAAACGTTCCTTGCCGAATACAATCTCAAATTTCATTCTCCGCACCCCTTTGGTGAATTTTTTATGTCGCTTCCGCTACTTCTATTATAGCATATAATCAGGGGATTTGGAAGTGAAATTGATTATTTTCTTCACGGATTCAGGATAATTGTACAGTGCTCTGATTTCCGAATTATATTTGCTTATGATATCCACGTCCCGCGCGTTCATCAACTTTCCTCTGTGTACAGGTTTCCATTTTTCCTTGTTATGTTCGTCTTTTATAATCTTGAAGGCACTGTATTCCCTTAATTTTTCAATCCATTTTTCCTTTGGAACGTATAATTTTATATTGCCGTTATAAGCCCTATTCAGATCGCCGTTTTTGTTCCGTTTGACCTCCTGACTTCTCACCACGGTTACGTCGTAGCTAAGAAACCTTGCAAAGCCTGACGAATGGGTGATTTTTGTCTTTGTGTCAGACAGCTCCAGATTAAGCTTATCATTCAGAAAACGTTTTATATCCGTTTTTATCCTTTCAGCGTCACGCTTGCTTCCGTTCACTCCAATCAGCCAATCGTCAGCATACCTGCAGTAAACCAGCCGTTTGAAGGACGGGTCAATGGCTACTCCCCGCGGAGTAGAACGGATTTTTTTCTGCATTGCTTTTAATTCTTTTACCGCCTGAACTCTTTCTTCGTCTGTCAATGTCGGACGGATTTCAGCGTATCTGTGTTTTGCCCTATGGTATTGAATGCTTATCCTGCCGTATTCTTTGCTGGTTTTTCTGCCGCTCCCCTTTCCGAGGTCAAATTCAGCTTTGTATTCCTGTATGTATTTATCCAGCTCATTTAGGTAAATATTGGCAAGAATTGGGCTTGCACCCGACCCCTGCGGAGTCCCGCTGTATGTTGCGTGGTATTCCCATTGCTCCATATATCCGGCTTTCAGAAATTTCCATATCAACACGATAAAATATTCATCACTGATACGCTTTCGTAGGATGTTGATTAATACATGGTGGTCAAAGCTTTCAAAGCACGCCTTAATATCGCCCTCGATAAACCATTTTGTGCCGGTAAAGCACCTGTTGATCTGCCGCAACGCCGTATGACAGCTCCTTTTAGGTCTGAACCCATGTGAGTTTTCTGAAAAATTAGGTTCGTAAATACTTTCAAGTATCATTCGGACTACTTCCTGTATCAGCTTATCGTTTGCCGAGGGTATACCCAGAAGTCTTTTCTTTGTACTGTTTTTCTTCTCGATATACACTCTGCGCGCCGGATTTGGCTGATAACTATGGTCTTGTAACGAGGTTATGATTTCCCTGATTCTGCCCATACTCATACCGTCGATGGTCTTGCCGTCGACTCCCGCCGTCATGTTCCCTTCCGACGCACAAATGTTTCTGTATGCCAAAAGGTAAAACTCCGCGTTGTACAGATTTCTGTAAAGCCTTTGAAATTTGTACGTGCCGTTACATGATTTTTCACTTAGATTCTTTAATATTATAACCGGATTTCTCAATGCCTCACGCATCCTTCCTATTAAAAAATATTAAAAGGCGAACTGTCCCCCTTCGCCATGTGGCAGGCTTTCCCTCCCTCGGACTACTATGGGGACTGTGTTTCCTTATTGGATTTTCAGAGCCTACACTCATAGCCACTTTTACATGGCACTCCAACTTAGGTTAATCTCCGTTTAGAATTATTAAGACATAGCTTTTCGCGTTGTCGGATGCGACTTTCGTCATTTACTGTTTTCCTACAGTCGGTTAGCCTTGAGTATCATGCACTGCCGCATAAAAAGACACTACGGCCGCCAAGGCTTACGGCGTATGTAACTATCATTCCGCCGTGGACCACGATATATCCAACCTCTGACTATCGTTGAAGCAGTTTAGCTTTCATCCTCATACACGATTTTCATCTGACGCTCAGTCGTAGCCTGATAGTTGGCTGACTTGTGCCTTTTCCCAACATGCTGCACTCCCCGTCCGGTTTCCCTTTCGGATAAGTTGGGCGATGATAGACTGTGGATTTAACCACATTGATACTTTTGCCTACTGCTTGCTAAAGGCAGTATCCTAATAATTCCGCGCGATTCTTTGTATCCCTGAATCGCTTGCGGACGCACCTTCCTGTCATGACATTTTTTACAAAGCGCCCTCCAATTCTTATGTAAAGCTTTACATAAGAATTGTTATGACAAGTATTCAATTATGTAAAGACTTCGTTAGAAAAGTGCTAATATCCATACTTATTTCTAAAAAGTCTTTACATAATAAAGCTGAATATTTACTTGCGTTTGCTTTTTAGCCACTCCATAAGAGATTTATCCGTTTGCCACGTCGGCATTTCATTGGAGACAATGAATAACCGGCATTTGTAATGGTAGTTCAATGCGTAATCTTTTCATAGCGGCACATGCTCCTAAATTATTATATTTTCACTTTAACATGCAAGTTGAAGTGATTGTAATAATTATATTATTAAATTTAAGAGATTATTATGTAAAGATTTTTTAAAAATATTTATGAATAACAGCCGCTTTTTGACAAAGTCTTTACATAATTGAATACTTGTCATAACAATTCTTTTGATTCCACATCAGCTTAGGTTCACCCCGGTGCGGAACAATATGATCCACAACAGTTGCTTCCACCAGTCTGCCATGCCTGTGACACTCAATGCAGAGCGGATGCGATTGCAGGTACAGCTTGCTCAGCCTGCGCCATTTGCTATCGTATCCACGTTCATGCGCGGAAGGTCGATGATGTAATCCTGCATGGTTTTTGCAGTAGGTATCGAAAGTCAGCTCTGGGCATCCCTGGTGCCTGCACGGTTTCTTTGGTCTTGTCGGCACAGTTATACATCTCCTAAAATGGACAAAGTAAAAGCCCCGACACTCCAACGTCAATAGGGTGATCTATCCCAAAGCATTTAAAAAAGCGCTTACAGATGTGTATAGCCATCGTAAAATTTACTTGGTAATCGTGTTTCGTGGCCTTTTTACTCATCACAACATGCAAGGTAATTAGTTCGCAGAAATTGTATATTATTAGTCTTGCAAAAATTTCCTGATTGGTATTATCTGGTTTTTTGTCTGAAGATTATTAATGCCTATTGCGTACTTCAGCTCTCTAAAAGAAGTTTCTATCCCCCAACACAAACGATAAATATCCTTAATCTTTTGTGTTGAAAAATCTTCGTTGGAAAGGTTTGTAACAATCGTTTCATAACTGTTGTCGGATAATTTCAACCTAATCACACGAAACGAAATGGGGTAAAACTCATTTTCCTTAAAATTTAAATAGTCAAACGTAGAGTTATTTGGCAAAAACTTATATAGATGTGGATTTTTCTTTACCTCATTCGCTTGCTTTCTTGTAAGAGTCAGATGGATTTCAGTATCGAATTCATCTTTGTCTGGCAATTACAAACCTGAAAGAATACCATTGCTGCAGATATCCTTTACCCTTATGACATAATTCCATCTTTTTTTCTCAATATGTGCGAAAACATTATAACTTTCATAACCTCGGTCAGCTAATACAATAACGTTGCTACTAATTTCAGAGCGATCCACCATATCTGTAAGCGCCCGATATTCATTTTCCTTTCTTCCGGGTTGGATAATGGAATCCACATATAGTCTGTTGCATACGTCATACATTGCGTTAATATGAACTTGGTTAAACCCTTTTCTCTCTGGCTTTGATTGAAAATAAGAATCAGTATTTTCAGGATTGTGAAAAATATTTAAATCGGAACCGTCGACTGCTAATAATCTATAGCCGTCAAATGTTTTGAGTTTATCAAAAGCATTTGTGAATTTGTGAAAAAGAAATTCAAATGCTTCCGGAAGTATTTTATCTCTTTGTTGAACGAAGGTGGAGGAAGTAGCGGCATTTATATCATATTTAAAGTATTCCATGATCTCTGTACCATGAAATCTCTTTCTGGATTTTTGACAAAAGATTTTGGCGACGCCGACATTTCATCAATAAGTCCGAGTAGCGTATTCTTCACAAACGATGGGTATTCATTCATTAGCGAAACCTCCTTGAAAATGTATTTTTTCAATTGGCTTCGCCGCAAATTTTTTTGACTTTGTCAAGTCTTTTTTTAAATATTTTTTAATTTTTTTATAAAAAAAAGAGCGGGGTATGATTTTTCATACGCTGCTCTTTACTTTTTTAGAATTGTATTTTCTTAACTTAATGACATTGCTAAGATAACCTTCGATTTCTCATCGAATTTTGTTACCTTAGGGCTTATCAAAAGCATTATTTTTTTTGGTTTTCTGAGCATTCTTCTCACTTTTCTTTCTGTATATTGTACAGGTGGTTTCCCTGTATATTTGTATACCCTGCTTATCACAAAGAAATCACCGGAGACACATTAATTTTCCTCTGGGAAAAGCGGATATATAGATACTGTTTCCTCACGAACAATATCAGATTGATTTTCTTTTAATACACCCTTCATAATGTAACAGCCACCCCAGTTCTCCGCTTCCGTAGCAAAAAATATCATCAATCATTATCAGTTTTTTATCAATCTGTAGAACGTGACGGTAGAATCTCTGGTAGATGTACGAATAAGTGCCTGTACAATCGCATAGCACATATTTATAATTCTCCGATACTAAGTTGGTAGGAAATGTACCATTACATTGGTGCTACAGTGAAGTATGTCGCTGCATTGCCCTTGAAATATAATTTCATATCCCCTTCTACAAATCAAACAATTTAAACAACCTTCTCAAACACAGGAATATTGTTCGTAGCAACAGTAAACCAACCGCCGTTAGTTTCCTCTTTTGTCCAATAATCTCTCCATTTTCCAGGAGACAGATAAATCTTTCTTTCTGTTTCATTCACAGTCATAGGCGCAACAACCAAAGATTTCGTTTCTTTAATGGATAGTACTCCGTACACCTGCAATCAGGGCAAATAAATCCATTTGGAAAACGTATCTCAATCAGTCGTTTCCGGCAATCTTCTTCCGTAGAAAATTGTTTTTGAAACTCCGTATACCCGATTTCTTTTTGTACTGCTATCGATTTTTCCACCTTTTCCGCATTGTTACCTATATTATAAAGTAATGCTAAACAGCCAAAACAGTAGCCATAACGATTAAAACAACGTAATTTAAATTTTGCTCTGTTATTTATAAAAAACACTATTGTCGTAAACATCTCAGACATTAAATTAATAGAATCCTACTTGCGGTGATACTCCTGCAGTCATTTGATATAACATATTCTTAACCAATTTTAACTGTTTATTATTTGAATACTATCAGGAATTTCAAATTTTGTTTTTTCTCCAATACTACATCGTATCATTCCGTAAGGAGTGGGAACAGAAACATCAGCGAAATCGAGTCCAAACAAATCAGGCTTCAGAGATATTTCTTTGAACCCCGGCACTAATATTTTCAGACCAAGTAATTTTGACGGCAGCTGATACGTAGGTGTAGCTCCCCACGCATGGCTGTAATCATATCTATATCCGGGGTAATCTCCCCACGCTTCTTTCATTCCTTTATCACATTCATCAACCAGTTCTTTCCATCGGTACATTTCAGAAAGTCCGTATTTTTCAAACAGCCCTGCTTTATATAGTGCTTCAAGAACAAAATGCATAAAATATGGCTGCACATCAATGAGCGTTTTATCGTTCATGACCTTTTCCATCAGTTGCTTTTCATCATCACACAAGTCGAATAGTACCGCCAACGTATTTGTATGCTTACTATAGTAACGTTTTTCAGTATTTTCAGGCAGCCATTTATTTTTTTTATAAGGCGTGTTTAACCCATCAAAATATATTTTTCTTGCATTATCATAAAAACACATATTAAAAGCCACTTTTACATTTTGAGCACGCATAGCGCATCTTTCCCTTTGCTTTTCATTAAGCATATCTTCATAAATTTTTGCAGCCGTACACAGCGCATGATAATAAAAAGCTGTAAGCGCAGCCTGCCCCAATGCTTTTGGCGGATGATGAAGATTATACTCTTCTACAGGTATCCAGTCTATAAACATATAGTTAGGTGGATTTTCAATTACACCTGCATCACCGATATATGAATTAAAGCGTTCAATCAGAATTTCAAGCACATCACTGATTTCATAAAAAATATCCTTGTCACCGCTGAACATGTAATAATCATAAAGCATAAAAACCCATATCAGGCAATAGCTTATATGAAACATTTTACCATTTGTCATTCTCATATATTCCGCTGTTCTGATAATATCAAACCTTGAAAGTACTGTGTCTCCGAAACAATAATAGGCTATAAGACTTTCAACAAAATAATCTCCAGTACAGCCAAGATTTTCTTGATGATTCGGGCTGTCTAGTTCTATGGTCTGCCGGCAAATTTTCGTTGTATGCTTTCCGACTTCATAAATTCTGTTAAGCGTTGCGTCGCTGCAAACAAAGCTGCCTTCAGCAATTACCGGATAATGAGAAAAAATCAATGATGCTTCATTTATTTTTATATTTCTTCCCTTTATTGTTTTTACTCTGTAACCGCCTATACTATCCATCCTTAATGAACGGTAATTTATACTGTGTTTCCCTTTATGAAATATTCATTGCATTTTTTAGTTTTCGTTTCATAAGTTTCTAATAAAATTTCAAATTCGCTTCCTGCTTCAATGTTCAAACAAAAATAACCAGCATAAATTTTATTAAATTCCACATCTGTTAAATCATCAGAACTTTTCTTGATTTTCAAAGGATAAATTTTTTCTTCAGCAAGATTTGGTATGAGCGATTGCTTCAGATTCCACACAGATTTTGTATAACTTGCATTTTCCCACTCAGAAGGAATTTTCAAAAAATCAGTATGATACAGGTCAACATACTGTCTTTCAAGCCTGCAATACCATGTTTCATCAGTATGAAATACTTCGCTTGTGCCATCAGCATATGAAAAAGTATGCTCCATCAACAGACCTCCCTTACCGCATGATGTATCACACTGCACTCCGGGAGAAAGCTGAACCTGTACATAGAAATCGACTGCATTTTGAGTCGTATCTATTGTATAGCAATTATAATACTGCACAGGCATTGCTTTTTTATTTCCGTAATCGCCTCCGGCGCAGACCGGTCCTGTTCCCGTATATTTTCCGTCCACATTCAGCCAGAATTTTGTATCCGCAAATATTTTAATTTTTATATTTCTGACCATTTTATTTAAAACATGTTCTTTTTTAAAACCTGCTACCGCAAATTTATAATTTTCTTTATCAGCAAAAACTGTACAAAATGTATTTTGATAGTCTGGAAATTTCTCACCGTTTAACCATATATACTTTAAGTCATTCATAAAAATCAATCCTTGGTAATCTTGTATTTATATTTTTGATTATTCATTAACAAAACCTTTATGCTGCTATTGTTGTTTTTATCAAACTTCATATTATCTTGCAAAATAAGTTCAATATTCTTATCCGGGCATTTATGTAAAATTTCAATTTCCGCAGTGTTTTCACTCCATCTAAGCAAAATTTCGCTTCCTGTTCTTGTAAGCAGCGGCCCTATCTCTCCATGTGCTATTCTCTTTGGCAGTGCATTGAATGCATATATTTCATTTGCAGTTGAAAATACAAGCATTTCAATAATTGCCGCTGTTAGCCCTATTTTATAGGGCATCTGGGAACCGAATAAGCAAAGCAGAAACCTCTTTTACATTTCCGTCTGTGCTCAATCTCCAGCCAGAACTGAATATGCTTTTTTTCTATGCCCAATATCTCTAAGGATATAAAGGTTACTCCGTTTATTTTATCACATATTTTCATAGTTACTTTTTATCAACAGTAGATTCATTATCATTTTGAGATTTTTGTAAAGTTTTCTTAAACCATCATATTTCGCACCATTCTATCCAGTCTTTATTGAAGGATCACATGTGTTTTGATTTATATTAGAGAATTATACTTTTTACTTCCATTGGCTCAAGTGAAATTTCGCCGAGTATAACTTCTGTTTTATCATCATAAACTTTGATTTCTGTTTTTTGTGCACCACTATAAAGATTCATCAAAAATAGCATTTTATGATTTGAATCATCCTTCCAGAGAGATGTAAATATATTGCGATTTTCGCTGTATACACAATCTTTCGCACCAGACTTTTTCATTAACATTTCTATCATTTTGACTTGGTCGAATGTTGTCATCTTCCAATTGACGCCAATCCAATTAATAATGCCGCTTCCAACTGTTAAAGTAAATCCGACCGCATTATTGCTGTACATATCCATTGCAATCACTTTTGCCCCTTTGGGTATTGTTTTTAATGTTGAAATTTGTGTTAAACCATAAACATTTCCATAACCTTCTATCTGTACTGACGGTCCTGAATAATCCGGCGATGTTAGCTGCGGGTTACCACAAAAATCACGCAGCAATGTACATGAATTAAATTCCAAATCCGTTTCAGGCAACGTTCCAAGCAATAACAATTTACCACCGTGTTTTACGTAATCAATTAATTTTTTTTGTGCCGGCTTTGACATTGCTGTAGCGCAAGGCACAATCAAAGGACGTGATATATCAAGTATCCCGTTAATTTCTGTCAGTTGCGGAGCATATTTTGAACACATCAAGGTGTATACAACGCCATGCACCAAAAAATCCCACGCCTGAGTGCCGCTCAAGGCTTGATTTGCATATTCATACGAGTTAGAACGTGTATATTCCCATTCAAATCCCACCTGCACCGCCGAAACTCTCTCCGCGCGTTGCATCCACGCGTTATCCTTCAGGAATAGGCCGAACTTTTTGGCAATTTCATACGTTTGATTGATTGAACCATCCGCGCGGACAAGCGCATTATAATCATATATATCACTGTTCTGACCAGTTCCGGGAAAATTAGGCCCTCCCGTATAAATGTAGTAATTGACGCCTTTCATACCGTATGCAAGATTTACGCAAAAGCAGGCATATAAATCATTTGGTAAAATCGGAGGCGTATCAGAAGGTGAGCCCCCCGGCATTTCAAATACAGTCGGCGGCATCCCCATTAATTTCATCATTTCAAGTGATGTAAATATTTTCAAAGCATACTGCGGAGTCGGATTGTTCTGCGGCCAGCTTTGATTTAGGGTATAATAATGATCAGAACCCAAAAGAAAATCCTTACCCAACTTCTTAATTGATTCCAGAAACAAACTATTCATGTATGGCCCTGCGGAGTTGTGACAGTACGGCACGTTAAGCCCGTCTTCTCTCATCCATTTTATTAGAATCAATAAATACTCACTCAATGATTCATAATAAAAATTATGATAATCATGCGCCCTGCGACAGGAATACACATCATTTTTATCAACTTTAGAAGGATAAACCTGTTCAAACTTTTCGTATCGGGTACCATAATTTTGATTTAGATTTTCAATAGTATTATAGGTATCATGAAGATAACGAGTAAAACGTCCATTGGCTTTACCGAAGCCCATCGTTTGCTCATTATAATCTAAGGATCCAAACCATATATGTATTCCCGAAAGCTCATTATCAGCTTGAATCATACAAACGGGGCCTCCATACGAAGCAAGGTAAGGCCTTACAACATCGGCAAATGCCTTGTAATAAATTCGTGATTTTTCTAAAAATTTCGGATGCAGATATGAAACAGATGTACGATGGAAAGGCTTTCCTTCGATATTTCGCGCCAATATTTCAGGATAATTTTCAATTAACCATGTAGGCAGCCCGTCATTTAAAAGCTCCGAATATTGATATGGACCCGGTCGCAAAATAACATTCAAGCCGGCCTTCGCAGCAGTTTCCAGAAAAAGTTTTAAATTTCTATTCGGTACATCATTAAAAATAATATTGCCCTCATCGGGCTCATGTATGAGCCACGGTACATAGGTTGCAATACAATTACCGCCCGCCTCCTTGAAGAGTTGCATTCGGCGTTCCCAATCCGATTTCGGCACACGAAAATAATGAAATTCACCGGACACTAAAAAACTGTCTTTATAGTCTATTTGGAATCCTGTGTGATTAAAGGTTAGGGTATTCATTTTTTATAATCCTCCTAAAATGTTACCTTATATAATTCCATTTTATTGAGATACTGTCATAAAACGTTTAGAAAAATAATCATTAATGAACGGTTTGGCAATACCGCTAAACAACAGTTTTTCTTCGTCCAGCTCCTCGATATTATCAATTTCACCGTTCAAATATCCAATGATTCTATCTCTGGCGCGATTGATGCGCATAATCAGCCCGCCAAAACGCAAATCCAATCTATCCAATCCAAACGCTTTATTGTTTTTATACCATATTTCAGAAAGCTTGTTGTGAAGCTCCGTTATATCTTCAGCTAAAACTTTTAAATTTTCTTCATACTCCATAAGTTTAGCCTTATCATTATTTTTATAGGCTTTTCCAATAGAAATTCCTAAATCGCATTTTTCGTATAGTACATGCACAAGCTGCTTTTGATAATCAAAAATATAGTTTAGATCATTCTGAGAATTAATATTGAGTAATTTTTCTTCATTCTCCTTATAGTGATTCTTTAGATTTACCATTTCGAAATTTTTATCAAGCAATCCTTGTAAAATATCCTGATATAAAACCTGTTTTGATACTGCTATAGCACTATCACCTTCGGTAATACTTTGATCAAATTTATCTATATCAAAAAGTAGAAATGCATCCATATCATAACCGGTACATATTTTAAACATTTTACTTAAATGCTCCTCACTGACGTTATCGTAATAATTATATTCGGCATAAAGCTGCATTCCGAGCAGTGCAGTATATATACTGCATTCCGCTCCGTCATCGCCCCATAATGTGGCAAAAACATTTTCTATATTTTCCTCTCTGCACACTGAAAGCGCCGCTTTTGTCGATGCAAATGTTTTATTGTAATTTAATGAAACACCATTCCATGTCCAAATACCCCCAGCGAATACAATATTTCTACCCATCTGTTTATGCGCTTTTATCATGGACCTGTACATGTCTTCATTTTCGTGATAGTAATCCCAGAAAACCATTGATAAATTTTGCGGAATCTTTTTTGAAATATCATCGGGCATAACAGCTTCAACATCATAATAGACATTTCTTTTTGAGCCCAGCCGAAAGAACATATCACTCCACATCATAGGCTCCAACTCATATTTATTCAGTATTTGTATTACCTTATTTACATGACGGGATAAAAGATCGAATTTATCCACATAGCCATGCTTTTTGAAATACTGTCCAAACCCTACCCCGTTAGCTTCATCCATACCGATGTGAATTTTTCGGCTGCTGTAGCATTCGCTTGCCGTTTTTATCATTTCTTCAATAAATTCATATGTTTTTGGCTCATCAATCAGAAGAATATCATCCATATCTTTAATTTCATTCGCATAAGACCATTTTAGTGTTGAACCTAAATGTGCAAGCGTTTGTATACAAGGAACCATTTCAATACCAAATATTTTCGCATATCTGTCCATCTCTTTAATTTCATCTTTTGTGTATGCACCGCGCATATACCCAAAGTATGGGTATTTTTCCATTTTAAAAATGTCTTCGGTATATAACATTAGATTATTCAAGCCCATTAGCGCCATTTTCCTTAAGATATCCTTTACCGTATCCACCTTAAGGACAGCATTTCGGGATACGTCAATCATCACTCCACAAGTTTTGAAATGTCTATTTTCATTTATTTCAAATACATTTCTACCTTGCTTCAGATTATACATTACTATAGAAAGTCCTCTGAAAAACTCCGATGTTTCACTATAAAAGATGAGAATTTCTTTTTCATCCGCTTTTATATTAAGTTCACTATCTTTCTTATAAGCATATACATTTATACCTTCAGACAATAATTTATAGTTTAATTGTTTTTCAAAAATACTGACACCCTGTTTAATTTCTACTGGATAATCCACAAAATTTAATTTAATCATAATTTTCCTTTCATGCAATGAAATTGTCTAAATATTGTTTATGAAACAACAGATAATTAATTCTACTTAATACTATTATAATATTTTTTCAAAAACCACACCCACTCTATAGAAATCACAAAATTTTTAAATAGTTTCTCGCAAATTAATATATCAGTATTTCTGATTAATTATTTAAATATAAAGTAATCAAAATTTCCTACTCCATACTGATTCTTAAATAGAATATGAATATTATGAGTTCCTGTACCCTTATATATATTCAAAGCCTGTTCAGTAAATATATTCCATGCTCCTGTTGATTGAACAGATAAAGTACCCAGCAGGGTCCCTGTGGTGCTATCAAGCCTCACTTCAACCTTGCCGCCGGCATATTCGTCTGTAACAGCTGCATTCGCTATAATTTTTGAATATCCACTTCCTAAATCAATATTATTAAAACATATCCAATCACCATTATCACATGAACCTATGCAAGTTGCTCCTTGAGTTATACCATTCATACTATTGTAACCTTCCGCCTGAACAGTTAGCGGCGCTGTTTGAAATCTGAAATAATCAAACACACCGACTCCCCATGAACCCGTAAACTTAAAATATACATTATGCGTTCCGGTTGCTCCGGTTAAAGATATCGCCTGTTGTGCGTATGTATACCAGCTTCCGGTTGACTGAACTGTGAGATTTCCCACTAATGTTCCTGTAAGACTGTCAAGCCTTATTTCAACTTGTCCGCCTGCATATTCATCAGGCACAGCGACATTCGCAGCAAGCTGATTGTATCCATTTGTTCCAAGTGTAACATTGTTAAAGCAAATCCAATCACCATTATCGCAAGAACCTACGTAATTTGCCGTCTGAGTTACCCCGTTCATGCTGCTAAAACTCTCCGCTTGCAGAGTCAAAGGTCCAACCGGCAAAGGTGTTACTTGGACAGATATTATATTTCCGTTATCATCATGGTTTGAGCCGGACTGGAAATATACTTGATTTGGATAATCATTCAATGAAAGCCCAGTTATGCCTCCCAAATAATCTACCTTTTTTATATTATTTGTAAATACTGTATCATTGGGAGTGTTTCCAAAGGTAAAACCATCATTATTTTTACTTACTACATTTGGAAATGGTTCCTGCCAAAGTATATTATCATGACAGTCTATTCCATAAGTATAATTGTCTGAATAGATAATTGATCCCGCATACTTTGCCCAATTATTATATATTAGATTGTTATGTATCTGCGTACGCTGCCCATTGGAATTTAGTGTATTGTTATATGAATAGATTGCTCCTCCGTCTTGTGCCAGCAAGCAAGTATCATGAATGCGATTATTAGCTATTTCACATGCGTAATAAGGCGTTGCTTGACTAGGTACCGCTGAAAACCCAATACCACTGCGCCCCGCATTATATATATTGTTGTAAGTAATCGTGTGTCCTCCTCTTGCATCATTTAATCCGCTTTCCGGCTCATAGCTTATAAAAACACAACCTAAATAAGTAGATGCATATCCGCAGTCATGTATATTATTATTCGTTATTGTACAATTTAACCCTGTTACAAATAGGCCTGCGCCCGAGCTGTAACAGATAGTAGAATTGCTTATCGTGTTATTCTGTCCGCCAACATATATGCCCACCTCACCTCTTTGAGGCGCACTGTTATTTGTTCTTAGCGTGTAATCATCTATATAGCCGTCATGTGAATCATCCCAAAGCATAAAATGACTTATATATGATAATTTACAGTTGTCAATTGTGCAATTGTTCGCATTATACATTGTAATTGAACCAGCAAAAACATTTATTCCTGTTAAGTTTATGTAACTTTTATTTCGCAAATCAAAGGCAAGCTGTCTTTTTTTTGCTTCTACTATATGACTGCTCGGATTTGTACTATCTGTAGTCCAAAGATATAATGTATTATCATTATTTTGCCATGCTCCCGCATAATTAAGACAGTTCATACTATCCGTTATAAATCCTTGTTGATTTTCAGGAAAATAGTTATAGTTATTCAAATTAAACCACCATTGTCTTGTTTTTTGCATAACTGTAAAGGAACCATAAGTTGATGTATCTACGATTCCTGACTGCCAGCACCAATTCCATCCATGTCCGCCATTGTAAATAGCACCATTCCAATAATCATCAGTACTTTGATTTAATAGTGTTGAACTAGTAATTTCAGATGGAGATGACTGATATACGGAATTAAAATCACCTAAAACAGGCCAAAGAGGGGATAGATTTAATGACTGCGGATAATATTTTCCTACTGCATTCGTATTTGGATATCTGGCCTGTATTAGTACATTCCCGTCTACAAATACTTCATCTTTGCCTTTTCCCATTGTCCAAGGCATAGAAGCTTGATATATATTTCCATTGTATTGTGTCCAACCTGTAACTATATCACATCCGTTAATGATTACATTTTCGCCCGAGGCAGAAGCAAACGTTATTGGCGAATCCAAAGTGCCTGAATTTACAGGGGTTATAGTCTCCCTATATGTTCCTCCTCTTATAATTACAATATCCCCTGCCTGCGCAACATTTGCCGCACATTGAATTGTTTTCCATGGATTTGTTATAGTTCCATCCCCTGTACTGTCATTCCCCGTGGTGGATACATAATAATAATTTGTCGCTTTTACAATCTGTGCCGGTAAAATGGCAAACATTAAAACTAATATTAAGGAAAATAAATGAATGCTTGCATAAGTATGTACAATACCTTTTCTTCCATTTGAAATAATCAAATAATCTAAGTTTTTCACACCGATTCCTCCATTCATATTTAATTGTATTTCGCTACTTTTTAGTTAAAATTCTGCCCTCCTATTAACTTTGTTATTAAAAATCGCGCTTTCAATTTGGCTGATATCTGACTAAATAAGATATTTCGAAACCTTTTCTGCCAATAATTAATATCCTTTATCAAAATAGTGAAATCCATCGTCTTTTCTGATTGTGCAGTTGTCGGCAGCAGCCTCATATAAGTCATTAATTTGCAGATTATATTTTCGTCCTAATTGTCTGATTGCAAGGTTTCTGTCCTGAACAATAAAATTTTTCTCATCATATTCTTCAACCAAGTTAACTTTTGTGATTGGTGTTGAAAGCGCAAGAATTACTTTTGACTGCTGTGATACAGATTGAATGTAATTTAATGCTTTTTCATAATGAATTTTATAGGCCTCGATCGTTTGATGAAGACCATGCAACCCGTTGTTCATATGAATAATTTCATATTTAAGCCCACAAGTATCCAAAATATACCTTAGTTCATTGTAATATGAAGGATTATCTACTGCTTTTGACGTAGCATACATATCTACATAAAAGGTGTTTCCAATATAATTCTTAATAAATTTTTGTATCCGTTTGTAATTGAATCCCCAATTAACAATACCCTTTGTCCTTTTTTATCAGATTCATCCCACCACATATTAGTCCACTCACATCTTTCTAATATTGCCATAAGTATACTCTCCTTTAGACAAAATAAATAGACATTTCATTAATTTTTTCTAGGCCGCTACTTTTTTCTACTATCATTTCAATTTTTTCGGAATACAATGAAGGAAACCGACAAATTGCTTTGTGTCCTATCGTTTGCCCTTCATAAACCAAGACAGGTTTACCATAATCATATGGATATGCTTTTATAGTATATTTTTCGACCTTATTCCCATTATCCATGTTTTCTTGTAACACTACATGATTGATGATCTGCGGATACTCCAATTCGCATAAATATGTATTGATTTTTTTATAAATTTTGAAGTTAATGTGTCTGAAAATCTTTTTTTAATTTCATTTCCCATTTCGATAAGCCTACTGCTGTCTTTTTGTGGTAGTAAGCCATTACTGTCTGGTCCGATATTGATCAGCAGATTCGCACCTCTACCTACAGTATAATAATAAATTCCCATTAATTCTTCCAAACTTTTCACTGTATCTTCATCACTGCCGCTATAAAACCAATTACGCCTTCTCATCCGCATATCACATTCTGCTGGCATAAATCTGTTTTCCCCCAACACTTGCTTTACATCCGTTTTAACAGAAAAATCTACATTGTTAATAATATTTCCATTTGGCATATGCGCATACCCTGCTTCATTTCCCACCCATCGAACATCCGGATCCCATGGATTAAAAATTAATATTTTGGGCTGTATGCTGCGTATTGTTTGAATGATATTCTGTATGTTATATTGATGATTTTCCGAGCCGCAGCCGTCAAACCAAAGATAATCAATTTTTCCGTAGCCTGTTAATAACTCGCTGACCTGATTGATAAAATACTCATCATAATCTTTTGTTTTCTTTTCTCTGGATCCAAATTCAGCAGGAGAGTAATATAATCCCACTTTTATACCGAACTTTCTACATGCATCAACATATTCTTGAACAACATCACCATTTCCGTCTTTCCAAGATGTGTTTGCAACTGAATAATCCGTATATTTTGATGGCCAATTAGCAAATCCATCATGATGTTTGCATACTAATACAGCATATTTAGAACCAGCATTTGATATAGTTTTAATCCATTGGCTGCAATCCAATTTTTTCGGATTGAATCCATCTAATGACATATTTTTCTTATCCCAATCCTTTTGACCCTCATAAAATGTTCTGATTCCAAAATGAAAAAATACACCGAATTCCCATTCCAAGAATTCTAATTGTTCCGTTTTAGGTGATATCTTGCTATTTATATTTTCTCCTCTAATTTCTAATATATAATATGACTATTAAGTTTAGTCAGTAACAACATGATCCGGTCAAGTTTTTTCGGACACAATAAACGGCGAGAATGAAAATACCGTAGTATACTTTTAGACTTTTGAGCCAGAGGCACTTTCCGCAGCCACCGCTACAAGGCGGCTTTAACCCTTGACAAAATAATTTATAAAAATGGTATATTTAATAAAACCAGACAATGATTAATTTTATTATCACTTTTTTCAAATATTCATACCCTGGGTATTTTTTATCATAGATTGATTCAACCTTGAAAATACGGAAAAATATTTCTGCGCATGCATTATCTTATGTATCATCTTTTTTACTAATGCTACACCTAATTTTGTTTTTCTTTAACAGCTTTTGATAGTCATTGCTACAATATTAGCTGCCTCCATCAGAATGGGCTTCGCACCTTCAAATTATTTTCTCATATGGCTTCTTATTGCCATTTCCATAGCTTCAATCACCATTTGCTCTACTACTTTTTAACGATCATCCAATAACCTTGCGTGAATAAAGATCAATTAAAACAGCCAAATACTTCCATTTGCTTTTTGTGTGGATGTAAATAAAATCACTTACCCATACCGCATTAGACTTATCCACACAAAAGTTTTTATTGATTGGAACCAAATCATATTTCTTGAACCTATTTCTTAACGTATCACGGCTGACAACAATGTCATCTTTCTCTAATTGCTTTTTAACTCGGCAATACCATATGTTTTTACCGATTCGAAAAATATAGCTATTACCTTTGCTCCTATTACATCAAGTTTTTCGTTTGCAGGCATTCGCTTTTGTATATAATTTATTGCATTGTAAATATTTCTGATTCATATGGTGTAAGCTGTACACTAAAGCTATAATTAACAGTATAATTTTCTTCTGTCATAATATTAGTTGCTTTTAAATAATTTCCTTCAACTGATAACTGTATTTCTTTGACATTCATACTAAGATTAGTCGCGATTAATAAAATTTTATCATCTTTTTTAAAAACTGAGCAATATACTTTATCATTCGTCGATTTTACAGGGCAATCCTTTTTCCAATATGGAATCCATGTTGCGTTTTGGGTGTCAAATTTATCATACGCTTTCCAAATTGCAGATAAATACTCTAAGTCTTCCATACTCATAGCCCGCGGAAAAACATTGTGCAGTAATGTGATTGCCGCAATTTTTTTTATGGTATACTCATGCGAAGTAGTATAGGCGATAAACTGTGCTGTTATTCCCAAATTCGAGCCCATATATTCTGTGCGAAATGAATCTAGCCGCAAAAAACCGTCCAGGTTTTTACGAAATTGCGCCTGAATATTTTCGCCGTCAAAGTAAGAATCACAAAAGGCAAGCGTTGACATCATACAGCAGCTGCTTTGGTGCGTATCAATAAGACCACCCCTTTTATGTACCTCTTCATACATTTGCTTAACAAGTCTTCGAACAGCGAAAACAGGAAATGTGACATTGAGGAGATTGTTTCTATCACGATATCCACAACCGTGCGATTCGTTAGCACACTCCCACGGAACATATGTACCATCTGTGTAAATACCATCCACACCATACTCGTCCATTGCGTGTTCAATGCGATTTAGCATTTCTTTTGCATAACCACCTTGGAAGCATGCCATAAAAGCTCGCTGGGATGGTTGTCGTTGCCAACCGCCTGTGTATTCATTATTGGGCGTTTTAATTAAATAATTCGGAGCATTTTTATGCCAATTCAATTCTAATGTCGAATATTCATATCCAAAATACACCATAACCTTAATGCCGTGATTGTGGCAGTCAACTACTAATTTTTTAAATCTTGTTTCATCTTCAGGTAAGCCGTAATTTTGAATTATACTCCAGTTCTCATGAATTATAACCCATTTTACACCATGTTCCGAGATTGTTTCCAAAGTGGTTTTGCCGTTTTTTTCCAAAGTCTTATTTATATATTCCATTTTGTATCTAGCGATATGATATACTCTCCATTCTTGTTCCATATTTGGAGAAATCATTTTTACCGGGGTTGCTTGGAGTGCAATTTCAAAATCTATGGGTTTTACGGTGGCTATCCATTTGTCCTCTCGCCTTTGCCATGAAACAGGCATTTGTTCAAGTATGTTTATTCTTATATTTACCACATCATCTTCATTGGAACACGCAATGCATTCATCTTTATTTACCAATTCAAAATTTTGATTTGTTTGTGTAGTAAAACTTAGCCCAACATCTTCGTTACCACTCCAAATATATGGTTTGAACGGAAGTTTAATGCCGTTCGTCGGCAGTGCGCCACTATTCATAATATCAGGAGCAGGAATAATACTCGTAGTGTCATTAGGCCAATAATGAAATAGTGTAGCAAACTCCTTTTTTATAGGAATATCTAAATAAAGGTTATCTAATTTAGGAATATTCAGACCATTCTGTGAGTATTGCCAAAAAGGAATTAAACTTAAATTTATATAGATTAACCCATCAAATTCCACAGTAACTTTGGCATTTATAATAATATTATGAATAGTTTGTGTAGAAACAAAAGTGACATATTCATCTTTTTGTTCGATTACAAAACTTGTTTGCTCTGTTGCTCTTCCTTTGATATCACCAAAATATGACGTTAAAGCAATTGGTGACGATAATATTTCATTTCCATTTATTTCAATAGATGCAGGAAGAAATGAATTTTCAAAAGTATATGTTCTTCCCCATACCTTAACGGCTATTTTACTTTGATCTATTTCACATAAGACCGGTGTCCAAGGTGATAATACACTCATAATTGTAATTTCCCTTTCAAAATATAATAAGTTTATTTGAAGCATGGTCTATCATAAAGTCACGCTGTGACATTTTCAACAGACACTAATTTTTAAATAAAATATTATGCAACATAACTGCGGCTTGCGCACGTGTAGCATTACCTTTTGGGTCAAATATTTCCTCACTAACACCCTTAATCATCCCTTTATTAGCAAAATACACAACGTATCTGACCGCATAATCACTTATCATATTATTGTCTGAAAATTTTGATGAGGTTTTTTCTCCGCCGGTTATATTTAAGCATCTGCCTAACATGACAGCCATGTCCTGTCTTGATATATAATCATTCGGGTAAAAAAGATTGCTGTCGCCTTGTACAATTCCCTTTTCATTCAGCAACATAATATATGGATAAGCCCAATCACTTTCCTGAACATCGTAAAAATTTTCGGCATATATATTTTTTAAAATTAAATTACCTGTCAGCGCTATCATTTTAGCAAATTCAGCCCGTGTTACAAAATCATCCGGCGCAAACATATCTTCACTTTTGCCGTTTACTATGCCTCTTTCGGCAAGATGTAAAATTGCATCCTTTGCCCAGGAAACGCTATCTATATCATTAAACAATATGTTTATTTCTTGTTGGGAAGCATTCTCTTCGGATAAATCATCCGGCTTTTGAACCGGAGTAGTATCGGAAATTATTATATTACTGCCGTTACCTTTCCCCCCACTGCCGGGAGAAGTATTATTTGAGTCTGTTTTTACATCAATTAGATCACGTACTTTATTGTCATATGCAACAATTGCCTCCGAATAAGATGCAAAATACTTATTGGCAACAGCTTCATATGCCTTATTATGCTCTGCCGCCGTAAGTTTCCCCCTATTATATTGATTTATAGTAAATACAGTCGGGAAATCCCGATATATACTTGGCGTGAAACTCATTGGCAATAAATGAATAGCAGTCAATAGTGCGCTTTCACAGATTACATCTTTGATTTTGTCTATTGACTCTGCAGAATTTTCCAAAGATATTCTATCATAGAATTCACTTTTATCTTTCACGCGCTCAACATATTCAGTCATCAATTCTTCATTTACGGGAGTAACCGCATCATCTACGGAAAATCCATAAGCAATATAATATTTATCAAGCCATTGCTGCAACAATTCAATGGAAGAGAAATTATTAAAAGATGCTATCGAAAGCGCATCAGCGCAATGCACGGCAAAAAGTTGAAACGCGCTTACGGTTGCTTTAAAATCTTCTGCTGTCGCACAGCTTTGTGGCAGAGAATATGAACATTGCTTTATTATTTTTTCGAATACGGACTGCGCTTGTGGATTTCTGTTTAAATCCCGCATTTCAGTTTTTGATAAACTCATCACAGCAGCAACCGGCAATATCATATCATATAAGCCGCTACTGTCCTCCGTAATGATTTGCTGTACACTTTTCAGAAGCCCATACATGTCCCGCACGGAAAAATAATCGTACAATACAGGCTGTGAATATGTAATGAAATGACCCGAGACAAAGAACTTATATTCCCCGCCTTGAAAATCGCCGGAAAAGCTGATTGGCTCAAAGGCAAAAACTATTTTCCCTTCATTGTTACGCAAAGCTGTAGTCTGAAAACCGGCTATAAAAGACCCGTTTTCATCCTCTATGCGCAACGCGAGAGGAATATTGTCTCTTGTCCCCTCAACAATGCCGCTTACCATCATTTGATTAGTTGAAAAATCATATGTGACAGATGTTGTAACGTTGCCTGCCGCTAATATAGTTAAATAGCTGCAGAAATTTATAATTAAGCTGAAAATCAAGCAAACATATATTTTCTTCATTAAAATCACCACCATTTATTAATTTTATGCTATATAATACAAACCAATTGTAATGCACGGTCTAGTATGCATACTAAAATTTTATTACCTATACATAAATTGCCGGAAGACAAATCATTGTAAATTGATAAAGAATCATTATTATAATTATAAGACACTATACTGCCTCTGATATTAACATATTCTGTATAAACAACATTCTCGTTACTTGAATTTTTTACAGTATACTTCACGGTAATAATGTCCTGATACCTATCAATAACCTCACCGTAGATAAAGCGGGTATACTGATAAACGTCTGCATCACTGTTTAGATTGTTATTCTTATTAATAAGCGGGGTAATATTGCCGCGATTTCCATCTCCATTATATAATAAAACGATTTGAGCATTATTGACACTGCCATCCGCTGATTCCTTAAAACGAACCACATCTCCCTTATGAAGGCTCTGAATAATGTTTTTAACTTGAGTGTTTGCATTACTGTTTAACCATTCCTTGTCAACTATGCAAGTATATTCGCCTGAGCCTTTATAGCCACAAATTTTATAAGCTTCATCACCGTTTTCTAAAACGATTTCTGTAGTCTTATCATATACAAACGGATATTTCCATTTTGAAGTTACGCCTAACTCATAGCTCACTACGTATTGTACCCAAAATCCGTCGCCGTCCACAGTATAGACGTCACAGTCCAGCGGGTCGTCATTGTCAATGACAGAAGTGAGGCTTTCTCTATATATAAGCGTATCTTCGTTTCCGGCTTCCCAAAAAGCAAATACTTCCGGCGTTTTCTGATAAGGAAATGCCGCGCTTCCTTTTGACGTCAATATGTTTGTATAGGTATTATTATACACAGTCACACTATTACCGTTTAATTTTTTCAACTTATCGTCCGAATTGGCAGCGCCTATCAAATGCGTATCCAGCATCATAATTTCGCCATCCTTATTTAATTGATAGCGTACTAAATTCCTCATTGAAACATTTTTCAACCCTGCAAATTCCCTTGTCCCATTTACCGTTTCAGCAATACTTTTACATATAACACCATCAATGGCGACCTCCTTGGCACAATCAAATATCTTGATCTCTCCTTTATATGTCGGATCATCAGGCTTTTTTACAAATAATTTCACTTGCTGGTGTTCACTTATCCTATTCACCCCATCCTTATTGTATGCAAGCAAAAGACCTACTTCAACATCCATGATAGTCTGATTTTCATTATAGGTAACAATTTCACCCATTACATTTAAGCAGAATTGAGCATAAAGACCGGGATAAAGCTCCTTCGTCATCTCTGATGCTATAGGATATAATTTATCGTTAATATATGCGCCATCATCATTCGTCTCTTTAACAGTGCCTATAATACTGCTGTTGCTGAGCGACACCAATATAAATTTTTTCCCGGTTTCATTTTTACTTTGATAAATAGACGCAACCTGATCTAGCTTAATGTTTTTCAAACTCGTCTGCATTCCATCCCGCATTATGATAATATCATTTTGTTTATCATCAAGGTTAAATGTATTACCCGTAATGGAATCAACTAACATTTCACGTACAGTATCTACTGAATTTACCACTATGTTTACATATTCCTCAATCAATACAACAGCAAAAGAATCATCATTTTCAATGTAAGTAATCTTCCCTTGAAATTCCACATTATTCAAAACATCCGTTATGCTGCCTTCGATAGCTTTGCCATTATAAGTTTGATAAATTTTTACAGGATATTTAATAACACTTGTTTTATCGTTATCCCCTGTGATATATTCGATACCGCTATCATTCAAAGACAGTATCTGATCCGCCGCTGTATCCAGTACAATAGTTTCCATATTTCGGGAGGGAGTTGCAAAAGTTATAATTTTCTCGCCATCAATTTCTTTATAATAAAACTCGACATTATATCCCAAAAGCGCAGCAGCATCGCTTTCTCCCACTTGATAAATAAAATCATCAATTTGTACTTCATCATCATTAATGGAAGAATTCGGAGTAAGTAAATTGGTAATACCATTTGAATAAACAAGCCCTTCCCCATAATAGAGTTTCAAAGTACGGCTTAAAATACCTCTTACCTTTTTATATTTAACACTTTCCGATCCAATAACATTATAATCTAAATAATTCGCTTGGATTATATTATATACCATTTTTGCCAAGCTTTCTCTCCGTAAATAATCCGGTAAATTTATGCCTCTTAGAAGACCTTCTTCCTGTGCTATAAGCAGATACCCATTAGGATACCCGCCTTTAGCAATTGCTATGCTTTCGTATCCCAACATACGGACGGCCATAACCAAAGCGTCCTTGGTGCTAATAAAATCATAGGGATTAAATTTCCCGTTTGTTATTCCGCTAATGACGCCGATCTTATTTAAATAAAAAATAGCTAAAGCATTTTCATCTTTAGAATCCACATCGGGAAAAATTGCTGTGTCAGCCGCGAAACTGGGTGAGCCGAGAATTTTGTACAATATTCCTGCATATTCACTGCGTGTCACTGTCAAATTCGGCAAAAATAATGTATCAGAATAGCTTTTTATTAATCCCAATCCTATCAATGTATAAATCTCATTTTTACTACTACTATTCCTAATATCCGGTAAATAATCAGGTGTTACATATGTACCATATTTAGTATTTTCTAATGCCTCAGTAAACATGATGGAAAATACATTACTTGCATTTGTACTATGTACATACAAATCGCATTTCCCAATAACCTTTTCTTTCAAAACAGCAGAAATTTCTGTTCCAACGTCCCATTTTCCTGCAATTGTCTGTAGTGTGGCTATTTCTTTTCCGGAAGCGGAACCCAGTCGCAAAGTAATACTACCTGTATAACCCGTAGCGGTTCCCACTGACAAAACTACTTCCGTTGCTCCCGCACTACCAAAATCAACATCTTTATATACTACATAACCACCTGTGTATGGGAAGGCAACAAAGCCACGGTCATCTTTCCGCATGGTGGAACTACTGCCGTCAAAGGTATTTCCCGCTATCCCATTATACGGTTCATGTGCCGCCAAAACAGGTATTGCCCAAAAACTACCGGTTATTATTATTACAATCAGTAAAATACTATATGTTTTTCTCATTAATGCTTAACACCACTTTCATCAGCCAAATTTCACTGTAATTCTATTTACGCATCCGAGGGTGAAGTGAAAACCGCATCTTCACCCTCAAATTTACAATATACTAACCAATAATTTACGGAACGCAGGAAACCACACTGGCGCTGCCAAGCAAAGGCTCACAACTAAAAAAATCATTCCAAACAAACATTTTTATTTTGGTATCGCTTTGAGTGGTCAAACCGGTTAATGATATTGAAACCGGTTTGGTTTCACCTTTCAACATGGAGACAGGTATCAAAGTACATTTTACTAATTTATTTCCATCATACACAGCCAAAACATTTTGCACGGCTTGTTCCCATAAAGAGTAATTACCTAAACTATAACTTACAATTGCTTCGGTTGTACTTGGACTAAAATCTAATAGTGTGCCTCCTTCTGAGTTTTTAAAAGTAAATTCAACATCGCTCACTAATTCGACTGTGCCCATATCAAAGTTTTTGCGTGTTGTTACAAAATCGTTGGCTATTTCTTCTTGCGTTCTTGCTCTGTTGTAAATCTTAAAGGTTGCAATATCACCCGCGTATTTTACTGAATTTTTATACGCGCCGCCGCCCAAATATAAAACTCCGGGGGTAGAATATGCAGATACCGCGCTTGTGCCTTCTCTAATCTTGGTTCCATTCACATATAAAACATATGTACATGTCGTATAAGTACTGTTAAATGAACGAGTATATACGATATGTTCCCATTCGGCCGCCTTTTGGTAAGAAGTAAATGCCCAATCCAGTACACTTGCTCCCTGATAAGGCTTTAAATACGTTTTCCCGCTGTTATACAGAAGTTGAATGTCGTGAGCCGCCCACCCGGTATTTGTCAGCAAAAACAAATGGGGAGAAGTGGCAGATGTTGTAGGGTCATTATTTCGTGTCCATGTTTCAAAGGTCAACTCTTGATTATCAAAAAGCTTACCGATACTATCATTAATTTGCAAGCCCTCCCTGCCAAATCGGGCAGCCCCCAATGCTAAATACGGCGTTGTATGCGTTTCATCCAATTGATAATTTTCGAGTACAGGCGCAGTTACAATACTAATATCGCTGCTGCTGTTGGTTACAGCATTTTTGATTCCCATAGCAGTACCCGATGTGCCTTGTGGGTTGTACTCACTTAAATCCATTTCAAATACCAATGAATTCAAATCAAGGTATCTGCTCTTTTCTTCATTAAATTCAGTTAGTATCTGGGTTGCATTTAAAGCGGTATCGTAAATTTTAAGCTCTGCAATGTCGCCACGGAACATAAAATCTTGATTATAAGTCCCTCCCCCCAAATGCAATGCGTCAGGAGTAACATAAGCGGCTACTGCGTCTGTAGCTTCTTTGATTTTGTGTCCATTGATATACAAGGCGTATGCGCAAGAGCTATAGTCGTCATTATAGGAACGGGTATACACTATGTGTTGCCATTCATTAAGATTTTGGTGATTCGAAAAGTCCCAGGTTTGTGCCGTCGCACCGAAATATGGCTTAAAGGCTGTTTGGTTTTGGTTCCAATAAAGCTGTAGGTCATGATTGTCAGACTCATCTGTCAATAAAAATAAGTGCGGTGAAAACTCCGTTTCAACCTGCGTATTTCTTGCCCATGTTTCCAGCGTTATAGTCTTTCCCTGTAAAACATCGTTCGTTAAGCCATCAATTTTAACACCTTTTGTGCTTGTTTCAGAACCAAAACTCAAATAAGGGGTGCTGTAGCCACCAAAACTATGTATTTTCTTTTCAGGCGCCGTGGCAACAGTTATACCTGTATCACTGTCTGTTTTCGAGTTTTTGATTCCCATAGACGTTTCAGCTGCACCTGTTTGATCATATCCACTTAAATCCATATCAAATAAAAGAGAACCCATCTGTAAAAATTTAGACTTATCACTGTCATACTTATTTTTTATTTGAGTATCGGACAAAGCTATGCCATAAACCCTGAATTTACCAAAATCACCAGGATAACAAACAGTGTTATTATATGCGCCTCCGCTCACATATAAATTTGTAGGTTTGGTGTATGTGGTTGCAACATTTGTTTCATTTGCCTTTTTCACGCCATCAATATAAAGTTCAAAGTCATAGCTTGTTTTATCATCGTTATAAGTACGGGTAAAAACGACATGCTTCCACACATTTGATTCTATACAGCCATTATATATTCTTGCGCCATTGGTATTTCCCGGCACCAGAAATAGTTTGCTTTCATAAAATTGAGCGCCAATATTATGCGGAGAAGCTCCATTATTCATTAGAAATAAAAAACCATTCTTTGATATATCGCTGTTTCTTGTCCATGTTTCAATTGAGAGGCTTTTCCTGTCAAATTCAGTCGCGTCTGAAACAACAACGCCTTTGTTTGCATAGTTCGTATCTCCCGTATTCATATAAGGTGTTGAATTACCGTTCATTGAAAAGCTGCTTGCCGTGGGACTTCCGGTTATAGAAACAGACGCGCTTTTACAAGTGCCGATGTTTGGTACTGTACCGTTTGTTTGCAGTTTACTGAAATCAAGGTCAATAAGCGGTTCTAAAGCGGAATAAAACAATGGTTTACTTGTGTCATATATGTTTTTAACCGTTGTTGAATCCAATGCTTCACCATAAACCTTAACGGTTGCGTAATCGCCGGGATAACAAACAGTGTTCACATATCCGCCACCGCTTATGAATAATTTCGTGGGCGCTATATAGTTAGTTGCAACACTAGTTCCGCTTTGCTTTGCCACGCCATCAATATAAAGAACAAAGTCCAGTGTTGATTTCGTTGCGTCATAGCTACGGGTAAAAACGACATGTGTCCATACATTAGATTGGATAAGGCCGCTTTTAAATGTTGGATATCCAGAGCAAGAGTTGCTTGGTGTTAACGCTAATTTGCTTCCGGAAAATTCAATAGCAAAATTATGCGGAGAAGCTCCATTATTCATTAAAAACATATGCCCAATTTGGCTGATATCCGTTTTTCTTGTCCATGTTTCAATAGTCATTGCCTGTCTGTTAAACAGTGATGTATCCTGAACAAGAATTCCATTGTTGGAGCCGGGTGTTGCGCCCATATTTAAATATGGCGTATGCTCACCATCCACCGCAACGGAATCAAGAGTAGGAGTACCTGATACCGAAATGGTCGCGCCAGTATATTCGCCGTTGTTGGTAATGGTTTTGGTTGTTGTGTCATAATTGCTGAAATTCAAGTCAATCAATGGTGAAGGGGTACTTGCTGTTACTACGGTACTGACGGAAAGCATTCCTGCTAGCATAGAAACACTTAATAAAATTGCAAACAGCTTTTTCATCGTTTGTCACTCCTTTTTAATTTTTTATATTTTTAGGTTAATAATTTATCCTGTAACCATTTATTGTAATGGGCTTATAGCCTTCGGAAGCTTTTTCCCAAGTATATGCCGATACGTAATCCCCTGTTTCAAAAGGCAGGTCACTTACTTGCATATTGAATGTATCTATGCCTTTTTCTAATAACACGTCTGATTTTTCAACATTTTTCAATATGCCGTTACTGTCAAAATGTTGAAAGAAAATTATACATTCCCGCGGTCCGTCGGAAACATTTTCCAATGTAACACATCCCGTTATATTATTTGCTTCATGAAGGGCATTGACCGTTTGATTAAGTTCATTTTTATAAACAATAGCAGTCTGCCGCAATTCATATTCAGGCATTGTTAAATTGACTGTTTTTGTTTTTGAAAATGAGTTGTTATCGGCGCTTTTAGCGCCAGACAAATAAAATGTGTATTGTTCTCCAAAGGTCAAATATCTGTCTATTTTATATAATACTGCTCTCTCTTCAGGATTAATACCGCAAAAGCTTAACGGGATTGTTTGTGTTTGTGAAGTATTTTTCAAATAAGCAGCAGCACCGGATAGGTTATCCTCCGTAATATCCGCGCTTGCATACAAAATAAGCGTATCATCTGTGGCTTGGAGTGTATCGCCGTTGCTGCTTATCATAAAAGGCGGGTCATATTTTGAAATCTTAATATAGGTAATTGCTACGCCTGTTCTTAAATCATCATTGGTTTGGGGATACATATGCGCAATACGAATTTTTGACATTGCTTCCGGTTTAAAGCCGGCTTCTATATTGCGGCAATATTCATTCGGATTGGACGAGTCATAGTATGTGTCAAAGCAATATTGCCCATCTTCCTGAACAGTTAGTATTGTTTTCATATGATGGAACCCCTCGCTGTCGCCGACTGATGTAAACGTATTTCCCAAATCATTGCCGCCTACGTTTGAGAGGGTGCCGTTACTGTTAAATATACCGATAGATTTAAATGAATTGTCCGTTCCGAAGAACCGCAAGTACTGACGATCAGATGAGCCATAAGACTCCGAATCGCCCATATAGGCACGAACGCCTGCCTCCACAATCAATTTCCCTTCACTGAAGTTTTCAGGTAAAACAAAATGCAGAATAGATGCTTTAAATATAGCGTCAGAATCAAAGGTAATATATTTATCGTCGCTCTCTGTTTGACGAACAATAAAATTATGGTTGTCATTTTCCGCAAGTGTCGATGTATATGTTAGCCCATCTGTTATAGGCGGAGCCTTTCCCACTTCAAATCGATCATCCTGAAAATCTATGTTCAACAGTACATTATCAGATATTGCCTTGTACACATACGCTATGCTGCCACCAAGCTTAATACCGTTTATTGAAGATAGATCCGCTCCGATTCTAAGTATATATTCTGCATCTTCATCTAATGTGCCATAAGATACTGTCACAATTTTTGACAAGTCATCCGGCATAGATATGGCAATCTTTCCCTTCACGGGTGTCCCGTCCGTTTTTTCAAATGTTATCTCAGATAAGGTCTCGCTATCAATGTAATTATCGAATGTAAGTGCAATTGTTGCGGCAGAAGTAGCAATATTCCCGCTTGGCTTTGAAACTTCAAGAAAATTCATACTATTCGGCACATTAATATAATCTCTTTTAGAGTTGTCATATAAGTTTTTAACATCCTGTTCCAACAAGGCGGAAGCATAAATGTTAAAAACTGAAATATCCCCAAAATACATGGCGTTCGTAGAATAAGAACCACCGCCTAAATGCAGTGCTGTGGGTGGCAGGTAACCTGCCGTGCCTGAAGTTCCGCTGGCGTAATTGATTTTTGAGCCATTAATATAAAGAGCATATGAGCATTGCGTATACGAATCATTATAAGTACGGGTAAAAACAATATGCTCCCATTCGTTTATCTTTTGATAGCTTTGAGTATTCCACATTGTTGCCGAAGCTCCCTGAAAGGGAACCAAATAGGTATCCGGGCCGTACCATTGCAGCTGAACATGATGATTTCCGTCCGGCTTACTCGTTAACAAAAACAAATGGGGGGCTGACGTCGGGTTTTCCTTTACTCTTCGTGTCCAGGCTTCAAAGGTAATACTCCTTTGGTTGATTATTGAGCTGTCGGTAAGCTTGATACCCTTCATTGCAAGAGCATCATTTACGCCTGCTACGGTGACATATTTTATAGTTTTATCAAAGTAGGTTATACTGTTGAGCGGCATCTTTCCATATACCCCAATGCCTACCTCTGAACCGGATGCACCGTTAACAATGCCCTTTGATGTTCCCTCTGTAGCATTAGGATTATAATTGTCGAGATTTAGTGAGAAGGCAGGCATTGTATCGGCGTGAACAGTAATCCGGCCTGCCGGATTGGGTACAATAAATGCTGCTATAATACACAAAGCAATGATTTTTTTCATTTTCTCTCCTCCTTTCCGTTATTATTTATTTTAAAAACTTCAAATAAAAAGCGTTGCAGCAGCCATCCGGATTAATATTTCCGGGGTCGTCAAACGTTAAATACACATTATACGTGCCTGCCGATAGCGTCTGCCCCAAATTAACTTCCAAGTCAGTCCATGTGCTCCACCCAGGGGAGCCTGTCATAAATTCCGCAATAGGCGCAGCGGTTGGGGAACCGATACGGAGCTGTACGGGCTGTACTGCGTACTTATCGGCCGTACAGTAGTTAAGCACAATTTTTGAACAGTCCTTTTCAAGGCCGATATTATAGTAGCCCATATGTGTCCTTGGCCACATACTGTTAACGAATGGATTAACGTCGTTATAAACTTTTCTTCCGTTGCTTATCTCATACGCACCGTACTTCTGCAACGGCACGCTGGCAGGATCTCTCGGACTACAATAGCTATAATCTCCGCAATAAACCTTTGAAAGAATTTCGGATTCGTCCAAAATATCCTGTTCGGTAGCCTGACCGGATATATAAACGCCTCGCATTTTAAAATTATCGGGAGCCTCAATAACACGAATATACAAATCGTGTATGCCGCTTGTAACAGGAATTTTAATTTCTGCTTTGTTAATATCATAAAGCGCGTCAGATGTTACCGGCAATAAGAAAGAAGTAGTACTGCTTGTTCCCGCTATCGGGAACTCGTTGTCAAAATATAATTCAACTTTAGGGCTTGTTTTATTGTAACGGTCGCCTTGGTATAGCAATGAAATATAATTCGCATTTACCTTAAAATCAACTTGCGATAATTTCATCCATTGGTTATTCGCCGTGAAGGCAATGCCTGACTCATCTTTCACAGCGCCTTCACTGACTTGTACGACGTTTGAACCATAGACAATTTGCCCTGCATGTCTATTGTCATAATTCACGGTGTATGGCGTTGTTCTCTCCGCCATGGCGCCGCCAAAAAAAGGCATACCGTTAGGGAATTGATTGGCTTTCAAAGCCTCCTTACCGCCAACAACGCTTGTTAACTCAGAATTATTCCATATTTCGTGGTGTCCGCCGGGATTTGCGCGGTTAATAAAGATATTGCGGTGCGTGAATACCACATCATTTTCCGTGGTAAATACAATATTGTTGAAGGTATTATTGTTGTAGGTGCCGTTGTCCCAATAGATACCAAAGCTGTATGGATTGGATTGTGCTTGGGTATAATATACCAAATTATTATTTACCCTTGATTTTGTACGGCTGTTTCCATTATCAACAAAGTAGCTATACACAAGTCCGGTATCTAAAGAAAACAGCATGCCGTCATGAACATCGTTATATGCAATTTCCGAGGGTACATATGACCAAAACCCCAGCTCTGCCGGCCGGTTAATCAAAATTGGAGAACGCGCCGAATTATATAGTGTATTCGAAACAATACAATGCCCGCCTCTTTTTGTATTTTTACTCTCCCATGCTTCGCCGTTCATATAAATACTGCTAAGGTTGCTGCCTTGATAGGATGTATCACTAATTATATTGTTTTCAATATACGCATAAAGACCGGTAATATAAAGTCCGGCTCCTGCCGCTTCTTTTATCACATTGTTTGTAAATACATTGTCTTGTCCGCCAACATAAAGCCCCACCTCACCTCTTGACGGCGCTCCGTTTTTGTCATAAACATTACCATCGTCAATAAAACCGGAATGCTGATCCTTGCCGTGTAAATAATGATTATTATAATAAATATTACAAGAATCAATTATGCACATCTCACTGTTATTCAAACGGATACTTCCTCCGATTGTTTCAAAACCACGAAGCTGCACATACTTATTATCCGCAAGGTCTGCCACTAGCTGGCGTTTTTTGACATCAAGCTTTAGGGTTGCGGACGATTCACTTTCAGGTGGAATTATAAAGAGAATATTATTCTGCATTACCCATTCTCCGGGCAGATCCATACATTTAAGCGATCCGAAAATATAGCCATAGCTGCTGCCGCTGAAAGCATCTTCATTTGTTGTTTGCATGTCCCACCAATATTTCGGCGTGTCTATTACACGAACCTCGCCTTCGGATGAGCCTTCAATTTTCGCACTGGTCATAGCATAACACATGCCACGCATAAGCGCAATATAAGCGCCCTTCCAATAGTCTTGTTCTTCTTGATTTAATAGTGTATCCGAAAGAATCGTATTGTTATTGGTTTTTGAGGAACGGAATTCACCTTTAATTGGCCAGTTGTCGGATAACGGAGCGCTAAGCGGCCCCCCTATATCAAGTCGCGGACCGTTCGGATAACGTGCCTCCATTATACTTTTATCATGATAAAAAACCTGATTTCGTCCTTCTCCCAATGTAAATGGCACCGTTGCTATCAGAATATTGTCTTGATACGAGGCAAAGTTAGTTATTTCTTCATTTGCCGAAATGACTACCTTTTCTCCTTCTGCCGCTTTAAATACAATTGGGCTGGCAGCCGTTCCGTTGTTTTTTACTGTTACAGTCTCACGATAAGTGCCAGCCTTTACAATCACCGTATCTCCCGCCTGCGCAACCTCTCCCGCACGGCTGATTGTTCTAAAAGGCGCGCATTCCGAGCCACGATTGCTGTCGCTTGCTTTTGCTGTTTGTGAAACAAAATAGGTTCTTCCGGGTTGTGTTCTTTCTATAAAATCTGTAAACATATCCAAAACATATGCGTTAAGACTCGAATCATTCAAAATATCACGAACCGTATATTGATTACTGTCGATAGCAATTAAATTATTTTTATATCCCACACTGTAACCGAATGCCTCCGCAAAGTAACGTACCGGCGCATAGGTTATGCCGTCTTGGTATCGTATAACATTGTCAACACTTTCCTTATTTCCGCCCACCTTCATACGATAACAAATATCAGGCGCAAATAAAAATTCCACATCATCTTTTCTCAATAACGCATAAGATTTATCCTGCAAATCTTCATAATAACAATTGAATGCTCTTGCAAGTGTATGTATTGGTAAATATGCGGTATCGTTATAAACCCATGCCCGTTCATCGGGATCATCGTTATTGATGTAACGCCTTGATCCTGAAACAATTATCGCGGAAGCTTCTGTATGAATAATAATCGCTGATGAAATCCCCCATTCTTCTTTTGTATAATCCGGCAACTCAAATTCTTGTTGAGCCGAAAAGCCTGACAGGATAAGCGGTTTTTTATGAAATGTAATATTATCTATTTTGCAGGTTTCCCCCGAAGAAAAATCAAATTCATACTCGCCTTTTCTTAAGACATTTTCAAATACATGGGTATTGTTTTCTCCATCTATAATAAACGTTTCGTTTCCGCCGGTAACTGCTATAGCTTTTGCGGTACCGTTAAAAGTTATAGCAACACTTTCACAATCAAACTCCAAATAAAATCCAAATGTTATTGTGCCGGTACCGTTAAATTCAATATTCATATCAGCAACCGCGGCATTTGTTTTTTGTGTGCAGTATTTCTCTGTCAATACAAAAGTTTTTGGTCCGCCGAAATAAACAGGCACATCTTCCGCGCTAACAGATGCAGCCGGAGGCAGTATTATACACAAAAGTACAAAAAGCCCTATCAGTCTCTTTTTCATAAAAAATACTCCTTTATCAGTTTAATCTTCTTTCCATGACTTAAAGCTATTTATATATTGTGCATTATCATCCTCAAATGCTTTGTTCCAATCTGCCATTACTTCATCTGTGAGACCATTATTTTCAAATGTGGTAAGCATAGCAGCATATAATTTCCCAAATTCATCGTCATCTTTAGCAGTAAAAATGAATTTCAGTGCGTCCTCGCTTGATTGCCTTGCATTCCAGAATTTTTTTAGTCCGTCAACATATGGTGTCCATACCCAGATTGACCATGATGATTTTAAATATGGATATGACGGCAATGGTTCTACCGCGGAGTATCTCCATGCACGCAAATAATCGTTCTCATTTCTATTGTTCTTGTCGTCATACATCACTTTAGCCGAATACTTATTTGCCTTGGGTACAAAATAGGAAAGACCGGGCCAACTGTTATATCCCAAATCTACCAAAACATCAGGATTGCTGTCATAAACCTTTTCCTTCTCTAATTCTTTATTGGTATATACTAATTTTTTATCTTCTGTTTCTTCAAATGTTCCCGCCTTTTTAGGACCCCATTCGGCAAATTTAAGCCCCGCATCAGAATAGAAAAAGTCGAAATATCTTATAATTTGTTCTAAATCTTCTTCTTTTATATTATTTTTGAAAATTGTTATGCCATATCCGCTTAAAATATTACTATCCTGATTAAGTCTGATAAATTTTTCATGCTCCATTGGAATATCTATTAAAACCTTTCTATATGAAAAGTCCTTGCCTGCCGCTTTTAACGCTGCGTCTTTTGGTGGCACATCAGTGCCCAATATAACAGCATACTCACCGTTATTCTTCTTTTGTTCAAATGCCGATTTGTTATCAACTAAAGCTTCCTTTGAAGCCAACCCTTCGTTGATAAGCTCGTTATAAAATTTTACCATTTCCTTAAACCAAGGTTGCTTTGTTGTTTGAACTATTTTACCTTGTTGAACATCATAATATCCGAAATAATCAATAAGCCCTGTTCCGGCACCCGCCAAAGAATTCATTACAGTAAGAACACCCCAGTTGTCAGCTCCGTTATGCGTATATGCGGGCCATACTTTCCTGCCGTTTTCAGTAATATTCAAATTATTAATTTTTATTAAAAGATCTCGAAACTCTTCCTTTGACGCAATGGAAATCTCCGCTAAATCTTCTTTTGTAAAGTAACCTTTTTGTACATATTGTTCTTTAATTTCAGTCTGCGTTTTAGCGTTAGGACAGATAGCTTTTAAAATGTCGTCTCTTACCCATACCCATTTTCTGCTGTCTTCCGGCATTACAATTGAAGAATATTTTTCCTCGTCATAATCTTCAGCCCAATACTTTAAAGCCTCTACACTCGGCGCTTTAAAGAAATATCTTTTATCATCAATTTTAAAACTATCATATGTCAGTTTCATAATTTCATTGCAATTAACTAAGCTCATAAAATTTGTAGCATATTTTGGTATCAAGTCGGTCAGATCATATACCATATCTTCTTTAGCTAATCTCGTCAAAATAGACCTGTCTAAATTAATTGCAATGTCCGGCAGGCTGTTTGTAGCCAGAATTTTGGCAATTCTTGTATCCGGACTTCCGCCGTTGTTATCAAATGACTTGTCCGGATTCCAACTAACACCTGATATTCTGGTCAATTCTTTGCCGAAAACATCATCTTTTGCTTTTTTCCCTATATTCGCCGCATTTGTATCTTGACATACCCAAACAGATAAATCAAGTTTTTTTCCTGTCCAGTCAGAAATATCATCGATATTGGCTACATTATTACCAAGCTCATTGATTTTACCCGGTAAATATCCGTTGCCGTTAACACTCTTTTTGCCGCACCCTGAAAATAGTGTTGCTGTTATCAAAATACCTGTCAATGCTGTTGATAAAATCCTTTTCCTCATTTTTCAAATCCGTCCTTTCTGTTGTGTTTTATAACACAAAAATCAAATTAAACAATATACCTTATTCTAAATTAACCTTTAACGGCACCTATCATAATTCCTTTTACAAAATATTTTTGTAAGAAAGGATATACCATAATAATCGGCAGCGTTACTACTATTACTTGCGCCGAGATTACAGAGTCCGGTGTAACCTTCATGGATTTTTGAAGCGTTTCTACATTTTGCCCGTTTTCAATGCTCGCCTGAATAAGCGCCTGCATTCTTTCAGTTTCTTTTATTGTCTGCATAAGCTTATACTGCATTGTATGCAACGAGGATTTTTGAATGTAGTATAATGTAGTCGACCAGTCATTCCAAGCATATACGGCAGTCCAAAGCGCAATTGTTGCCAATATTGGTTTTGAAAGGGGCATTACTATTTTCGCAAATAAAGTCCATTCTTTTGCACCGTCTATACGTGCGGCTTCTATTATACTGTCCGAAATACTCATGGAGATATATGAGCGTATAATAATTACATTATAAAATGAAAACGCACAAGGTAAAATATAAACCAAAAAATTATCCAAAAGATTTATATTAGAAAACAGAATATACTGCGGAATCAACCCTCCGCTTACAAACATCGGCACTAAAAAAAAAGTATTTATAAATTTTTTATACTTTAAATCGGGTCTTGAAAGAGCATATGCCGCCATAAACTGCACCATAATGCTCAATACAACACTTACAATCACTCTCATTACAGAAACCAAAGCAGCCCGATAAATCGAAACATCTTTAAACAATATATTGAAGTTATCAAACGTAAAAACTCTGGGCCAAAATGTGATACCTCCTCTCAAACTGTCCGTTCCGTCATTTAATGCTTTTACCAGTACATTCAAATATGGAAGAAACGTAACAGCAATTATAAGGCACATAAAAATCGAATTACATACACAAAATACAGCATAACTTGCTCCTTCATTTCTTAATTTGTTTAATTTCATTTCCGGCATCTCCTATATTATTGATATATTATTGACTTTCTTTGAAGCCCAATTCGCAAACAACACTAAAAACAGACTGATTGCCCCCTCTAAAAAGCCAAAAGCTGTTGCAATTGAATAATTACCGTTTGTTATACCCTGCTTAAATATCATTGTTGAAATTACTTCAAAATTTACAAATACATTTTGCAATCCATAGATTAAATCAAAATTTGATTTAAACAAATTTCCGATTTGAAGAATAAAAAGCATAATTACAGTAGGCGTTATGCTTGGAATAGTAATATGTATACATTGTTTTAGCTTACCTGCGCCATCTATAATGGCAGCTTCATAAAGAGATGTATCGATTCCCGATATTGCTGATAAATATATAATTGAACTCCATCCCAAAGATTGCCATAGCGATAAAATAATAACATTAGGGATAAATAAATTTGGATATGTCAAAAACAATTCTCTTTGCGTATCCACTCCGAAAAGTGTCAGACGAATATCATTTATAATTCCATATTCACTGCAAACAGTTGTAGCGATACCTATTACAGCAATAGTCGATAAGAAATGAGGCAAATAACTTACTGTTTGTGTGAATCTTTTAAAAAATCCATCTTTAATTTCATTTAGCATCAGAGCAAAAGCGATAGGCAAAGGAAAAACGAAAAATAAATTTAAAATACTTATTTTTAAGGTGTTTAAAATTGCGTTTATAAAATCCGGCATTCTGAATATTTCAGCAAAATTCGCAAGTCCGATAAATGAGCTGCTAAATCCTTTGAAAAAATCATAGTCCAAAAATCCTATAATCAGTCCCGGCAATGGTATATATGAAAAAACGAAAACCAACCCCATTGCAGGTAATAAAAAGAGATACAATATCATATTGTAATTATTTTTACCTTTTCGTTCTTTTTTTATTTTTTTTTCGTTCAAGGTGCTTTTAACTGAATCCAAAAAAAAACCTCCTATACACTTAATCTAATTATAGTATACAAAAGATTTTTTAAAAATGAAATGATATTTTTTGCAAATTTATGACCTTTTTACTTCTTATATGGCATATGTATAAATACCGATGTATAAAATCCTTCCTTTGATTCTATTCTTACTCCATATTTCTCTCCATACAGGCTTTTTAATCTTTCATTAATGTTTTTAACTCCTACACTATTTTGTGTTCCGTTATTTTTGCCGCTGAGTATACTTTCAATTTTATCAGCAGACATACCAATACCATTATCGAATACTTCTATCACAAGCTCGGCTTCTTTCAGATTAGCGCTGATACAAATATTATTTTTCCCCACACTCATATTAATTTTATCTGTAAGACCATGTTTAATTGAATTTTCAATAATGGGTTGAAGCAACATATTGGGGATCAATGCATTTTTGACTTCTTCTGTTATTTTATATGATATGCTTAGCATTCCTTGATACCTAAGCTGAAGCAAATCCAAATAATCTTTTACCTGTTCAATTTCTTCTGATAATGAAATCATTTTACCGGTATTTGCAAGTGTGCTTTTTAATAATCTGTTTAAAGCAAGTATAGCAGAAGACGTTTCATCATCGCCTTTATTAATAGACATAACTCTCATAGCGCTTAATGTATTATACAAAAAATGAGGATTTATCTGATAACTGAGTGCTGCAAACTCCGCATTTGACTTTTCTCTTTCCTTTTTCTTAACTTCTTCTATCATAAAATTGATGCGCTTATTCATTTTATTGAAGCCTTTTATAATCATTCCTATTTCATCATTATTTTTTACTTTCATCTCCATCTGCAATGTACTTTCACTATAATCACACATTAAACGGCTTAAATCCATAATCGGTTTTATTGTAAATTTTGTTATTATATTGTATAGGATAAAAATGATAATAATTACTATAAAAATTATAATACCAGATATATAAATAATTTTTTTGATTGGATCAAAAAAAACATCAGCCGGATAAAACTTCACAAATTTAAATTTTGTGATTGCTGACGCATAATGAGCTATCACGACTTGATTATCACTTTCATAACTTTCAATTATACCTTCGTCCATATTAAAAATTTCTTTCATTATTTTTAATGAATTTTTACTTATATTGTTATAGTTCTCCAAATGATTTGTAATAAATAACTTACCTTTGTTGTCTATTATTACAGTTGTACTATCATCGTTTGCATTATACAGAATAGGGTTAAACATTTCCTTTTTAATAAATACATACATTTTTGCCAATTGATTTGTCTCATTTGTTTCATTTTCGTTGAATATTATAGTTCCGGCAACCAATAGATTGTTGTTTAACCCGGCAAATTCAGCGGAATTTTTTTCACCATACCAAGTTATTTCCCCTGGTCTTTCATCCATTAAGCTATACAACACCTGGATTTTAATTGTATCCAAAGATAAATTTTCATAATTATATTCATAAATGTTGTTTGATGGAGTGATAAGTATGGCACTTTCAATATATTCTTGATTCTGCAACAGTCTATTAAACACAGTATTAAACTTATTGTTACTCGTATTTCCATCTTTAAGAATTTGCTGCAAATCATCATCAAATCTTATTATGTCTATTAAACGCTGTATATTTTTAGTTTTTTCAAACACAATATCATCCATATTCTTAAGTTGAGTGATCATGGACTGCTCAGTTTTTTCACGTACCGCATTTACGGCAACATTACAGGAATATATACTGATTAATACTATTGGAACAATTGATATTAAAAAAAGTACTATAAACAGCTTATTTTGCAGTTTTTCTTTTATGTATTTATTATATAGCTTTATCATATTAACACCTATTCTTTGAATTGTTTTGGCCATTTTCCAAAATATTTCATAAATACCCTGCTAAAGGTTTCATAATTATTGTATCCAACTGTTTGAGCAATTTCATAAATTTTAAAATCTGTAGTTTTAATTAATTCCAAAGCTTCTTTCATTCTTATATCTGTTAAATATTTTTTGAAGCTTGTACCAACTACTTTAGAAAAATCTCTACTCAATTTAGTATAATCTATATTAAATTTTTCAGCTAATAGATTGAGCGTTAATTCTTTCGAATAATTACTTTTTACATATTTCTGGATAAGTAGCATACTATTTGAATCTTCCAAAAAAAATAATTTTATATCATGTATTCTTAATTTTATATAATCATTTATTTTAGTTAATGTACCATATTTTTGTATTTCGTTATATTTTATAAAATCAAAATTTATCTTAAACTTTAAAAAGATAGTTTTTATTTGACTTATATAATAATTATAAACTTCTAATATATCATCCAAATCATCAATATGAGCAGAATCAATAATAAAATTTTTAATATTGATCTCTAATCCTTCAAAATTTAACTCTATTAAATATCGGCTAAAGTCGACCATTAATTGATTTTTATCTATTTTTCTTTGGTATATTAATTTTTTTTGAAAATTATAATCAATAAAGTTCTTATCATTCGTTACAAAAAAATATTTAGTAGCTACAAGCGCTTTAGAGTATAAATTTTTTAAATCGCTATATTCTGAAACAAATCCGCTAAAACCAAATATGGCATCAATATCAAAAATAGATTTAAGCTTTTCGGTAATTTGATCAGTTATATTTTTAATTTTTTTTAAATATATATTACTTGATCCGGAAAAAATAAAAGTAACGTCACATTCTTCCTCGAAAAAAGCCTCTCCATATTTTTCATTTTGAAGTAACTCCTCAATAACATTTTGAATTCCATATTTCAGTAATTCTTTATCGAATTTCCAAATATCATTTTTTACAATATCCCAATTTAAAATCTTCATAACCATGACCGACATATCATTTTTATCAATTCTTAAATGATCAAGCTTAACGTTCCGAGAATCAGAACCCCAAAAAACGTCCTTAAGCTTACTGCATTTTATAAGCAAATCATTATTACTGCTACCCTCTAATGTCAGTTTTTCTTTATTAACTAAAATATTAAGAATCAGTTGTTTAAGTATGGATGGCTCCAATTCCGCTTTAAGAAAATAATCGGAAACACCTAGCTTAAAAGCATCTTTTACCATATAAAAATCATTATATCCGCTTATCACAATAAAATTTATATTATGATCTATTTCTTTTACTTTTTTTATTAATTCCAAACCATTCATCCGTGGCATATTAATATCAGTTATTATTATATCAGGGGGACAGTTTTTAATGCTTTCAAACGCTTTATTCCCATCACAATATATACCATTAACATAAACTCCGATTTCATTCCAATTTATGCATTTTGAAATAAACTCAGACATATAAGGTTCGTCTTCAACTATAATTAACCTATACATATTTAATCCCTACTTTGCAACAATATATATTATTATAATTTAATGTATATTTTTTCAAGTAGCGCAATGATTTTCCTTATTTGAAAGAGATTTTTTAAATATCACGCTACTTTATACAATAATACACATATTTTATAAAAAATAAAATGATATTTTTCACAAATATATGACGTTTTTTGTATTTCATTTAATTAATCCTATTGTACTCCTTTGTTAATTATAAAAATACAAGTCTTAAATTTATTTTATCATCATATTGAATAAATTTACACATAGATATTTTATAGATTTTGTAATAAAATTTTCCTAATTGGCTTAAGCTGTTTAATTTTCTGCTTTTGTTACTGTAATTATATCATATATTTACTATATATTCAAGTTTATTCTATATCTTTATTTTTATCGCTTTCAAGTGTGAATAAAATTCGTAAACCATCAAACGCTTATATAGGGATCTTGACGGGCTTTTTGTTTAATTTATTCACTCTTTTCAATAATTCTATTAGGACCCTAGTGCTCTGTAAAGTTTATAATTTCGGATACAAGTATTTCAATTTTATTCTTGCATCCTCTGTAGTAAATTGCCAATCTACGGACTTACACGAGATATTTCTATTCAATTGCCAAGCCGAAACCTGTGATTGCATAAGTTCCTTTGTAGCAATGTATTTTGACAGACACTGCCGCGACATTTGTAATCTTGTTATAACGCATAACCGAATAAGTATCATAATATGAAAGCTCATAATCCTTGTCATAGCCGGCGGAGCCGTCATGAATGATTGTTGCAATGTAATCAATTTCGCCTTGTTCATTTGTATCGAATCTTATTAGCTTACCACTCCATAAAAGGCATGTTCATCTTTCCACGTTTCGGGGGGTGCACGATTTTGGCTTTCGGTGCATGAAATTTCGTGAGTCTAATTATAGAGATCATTTTGATCCGAAAAAAATCTCTATATAACAGAAAAAAGCCTGATTATCATTATAAGGCTTTTTTCTGTGTATTAAGCGTTGTATACGCTTATGTCTATGCTACCACATTTTAATACAATTATATTTTTATTGGGACAATTTCACGATGCACAACTTTTGCACTAAACCGCTACCGCGGTGGCTCTTGACCGCGAGCATACCGAAAAACGTGACAAAGGTGGACTGTTACAGTTTTCAAAAACCTTTTATTCCTTTATAATATAAACTGCAGCGCATGCTGCAAATATATTTTAAGGGAGTTTTTTTATGATCTATTTAGAGGCAAAAGCAAAACTGACACAGGCAATGGTTGAACGTAATTTCGTTGCCCACACAATAAAACGGTATAACTCCGTTTTACGCAATTTTTTCGAGTTTTCCAAGGTTACAGACGCACTGGAACTGAATGAGGAAATGGCGAAACGCTTTCTGCTACACAAGCAAACGGCGGACGCATCCTCTTCGGGTACGCTTCACAACTACACTGTGGCGTTAAAATTTATCTTTACCAATGTAATTGACCCTTCAAGGGGTTGTGCGACAAATCATAATGAGATTGTCGCGGTTGCAGGTACTTCGACAAATATTCCCTCCGAATCCCTGACTTTAGATGCCGCCATGAGCAAATTCCTGTTTGAACTCGAACTCTGAGGGCTCAGTCCAATCAGCCAAAATAGGTATATTTCCAACATTCAAAAATTCGCAACCGCTATTCACAAAGAGCAAGATGTAATGACTATCCACACGGATGATGTGCGGAATTATCTCCATGCCGCACATTATCAAAAAAGCTTAAAGCCTGCAACCTGTAACCTTTTCCGAAGCTCCATAAAGCTTTTTTTCTGTACTGTTCTTGAAAAAGACTGGGTAGATATGAAAATCCCCAGCTTCAGACAGGACTCCCCCGTTCCTAACATTCTGTCCCGTGAACAAGTTTTGTCGCTATTAAAAGAGATCAAAGACCCCATGTATAAAATGATTGCTATTCTCATATATTCGGCAGGTCTGCGGGTATCTGAAGCCGTTCGTCTCAGAATCAGTGATGTCAGGCGGTCTAACTTGCAGCTTTACATTCACAACAGCAAGCGCGGAAAATCACGCTATGCCATATTATCAAAAAATGCGCTTACTTTCTTGGAAAAATACTACCGTATGTATAAGCCGAAAAACTATTTTTTTGAAAGCCCCGCACTGCAGGATGCTCATATCGCGGTGGAAAGCGTCCAAAAGCACATTAAGCTTGCCGCGCTGAAAACAGGCGTAGAGTGTACGCCTCATACGCTGCGGCATTGCTTTGCCACCCATCTGCTGGAAAGCGGAGCAAACATTCTATATCTAAAAACCCTTATGGGTCACAGTTCTATCAAAACTACAGCCCGATACGTTCATCTTCTGAATTTATCCGGCATGAATATTGTCAGCCCCATGGACATAGGCGGCGGAGTTGACCTATGGTAGAGGTTCAGGATATTTTTAAAGATTACGCAGAAGAGTACGCAAAAAAATACAACGTTTCCGTTTATCAGAAAAAGGTTATTGACGCTGTTATCAATTGCCGGACATCCCATTACGGTGCGAATGTCAAGATATGCGAGGAATGCGGCGTTTTGCATATTTCATACAACTCGTGCAGGAACAGGCATTGTCCTAAATGCCAGTCCATAGCCAAAGAAATCTGGCTCGACAAAAGACGGGAGGAGCTGCTCAGCGTACCGTATTTCCATGTCGTATTCACTATTCCGCATGAATTAAATCAACTTATTTACGCTGATAAACGTAAGATGTACAAGCTCATGTTTGATTGCGCAAGTGATACTGTAAAAGAGCTTTCGGAGGATAAAAGATATTTGGGTGGTCAGGTCGGCATACTTGCTATACTCCACACATGGGGTCAGAATCTGATGTTTCATCCCCACATACATATGATTATCCCCGCCGGATGTCTGACAGATTTAAATACGTGGCAAGATTCCAAAAAGAAGTTTTTCCTGCCTGTTAAGGTGATGAGTCGTCTTTTCCGAGGCAAATTTATGAGCATGGCGAAAAAAATGCTACCACAACAGCTGGTTGACGAACTGTACACCAAAGATTGGGTGGTGTATTGCAAAAAGCCGTTCAAAAGCAGCAAAAACGTGCTGGACTACCTTGGCAGATACAGTCACCGCGTCGCAATATCCAATAACAGGATATTAGACCTTAAGGACGGCAATGTCACTTTCAAATGGCGTGATTACAAGGGCAACAACAAGAGCAAAGTGATGACGATTACAGCCGTCGAATTTATACGAAGATTCCTACTGCATGTCCTTCCAACCGGTTTTTGCAAAATTAGGCACTACGGATTTTTAGGGAACCGTAATAAATCAACAAAGCTTGTCCTGTGCCAGAAGCTTACAAACAGCAAATTAAGGCCGGCTGTCAGAATGAAAAAGACAGTAGCCGAAATTATGCTCAGTTTAACCGGCAAGGATATTACGCTTTGCAAGGTCTGCGGAGGCAAGAAGATTAGCTTGTATTCCCACTATGACACGAATGGTAATACAAGCTAACGCAAATGCTAATTGCATAGTTTTCAACGTCGCCCCTTTATTGGGGAGGGGGAAGCTGTGTTTAATTATACGCACTTATCCAATATATGCATGTCAACACAGCACTGTATTAACATTGTTTCCTCAAACTGGTAGTGTAAATTCTAAAAACCCAGTGCCCGAAAAATATAAATTCCCATAGACACCACAATGGTTTAGTGCAAAAAAAATTACACAAATAAAGCCCTTTGAAACTGCCAATTATTTTGGCGGTTTTTTTGCTTTATTTGCATAATTTCCTACTCATTTCACGTTTTACTTCTTTCAACACCCAATTTATCTGCATTTCAACTATTCTTATTATACTTTACCAAATCATATAATCTTTTGTTTTGATAAATCTTAATCTTGTGTCATCTGAATACAACATTGGGAAATTACCTCTCCAGGTTTTATATACAAGTTCCATTTTAACCATTTCATTCAGCAATTATATATTCCGTATTTTTCTTTAATTCCACTAATATTTCTTTTTCTTTCACACAAATTATTGCACTTTGATCAATTGGAGATATTAATATTAATTTTTTAAACTTATTTTTCTCCCAAACAATGTCTGTTACAATACCACCCTTTGCCAAAAGACCAAAAACTCTACCATTTATAAATTTTGTAGGCAGTGCAGGTAAAATTTTAATTTTATTATCCTCACATTGTAAAAACATTTGTGCAATTCCCGCTGTTACACCAAAATTACCATCTATTTGAAATGGCGGATGTGCATCAAACATATTGGCATATGTTCCGCCGTCGTTGTGCATACTAATACATTTATTACTCTCGACGTATTTAAGCTGTCTTTCAATAATTTTAAGCGCATGGTTGCCATCTTTTAGTTTTGCCCACAGATTCACCTTCCAACCAAGGCTCCAGCCTGTACCGTCATCCCCACGTATTTCAAGTGACTTTTTGCATGCCTCGTACAGTCTTGAATTTTTTTTTTTCGTGAATAATTCACCGGGGTACAAACCATACAAATGAGAACAATGCCTATGGTGTGGATCACATTCTTCATATTCATCGTCCCATTCCAAGAGCTGCCCACAGCTTCCTATTTTAAACGTGTTTATTTTTTCTATTTTCTCCAAAAGCTCTCCTTTTAAATCGTCATCAATTTTTAAGATGTCACAGCATTTAATACATATTAAAAACAAATCTAATATTATTTCTTGTGCCATTGCAGTCCATTTAGCTATTGCATAACACTTTTCGCCAATCTTATATATATTTTCAGGCGATGTCGAAGGTGATATTACAAGCTTATCATTTTGCTCAATTAAAACAGATAAATAAAATTTAACAGCTTCTTTAATAATAGGATAGGCTGTATTTTTTAAATATTCTAAATTATTTATATATTCATAGTGTTCAAAAACGTGTCTGCATATCCACCCCGAAGACATACACCAAAAAGCAAAAACTACGCTGTTTTCTGTCTGCATACCAACAGGTGTAGAATGTCCCCATAAGTCTATATTGTGATGAGCAACAAATCCATCCCCATTATAAAAATCCTTAGCTGTTTTTTTGCCAGTAATACTTATTTTTTTAGCTAAATCAATAATCGGCTGATTAAATTCACACAGATTACATATAAGCACAGGCCAATAATTCATTTGTGTATTAATATTAACTGTATAATTTGAACTCCATGGAGCTTGAAATGATTCATTCCAAATACCTTGCAAATTGGTTGCCTCAGAACCTTCTCTTGAAGATGAAATAATCAAATACCTTCCAAAGTTAAACAAAAGTTCAATTAATCCTAAATCTTTATTTTCTTGCATTAATCTTTCTTTCGTTGACAAATTTGATATTTCTGAATTAATATCAAGGCTTACCCTGTTGTAATATCTAGAAAAATCTTTAGTATGGGTATCTTTAATTATATCAAAGCCTTTACTATATACAGTTTCCGTATGTCTCAAACACAATGTAAAATGTTCATTTATAGGTGGTTTATCAAAATCTACATAGCTTGTTTTTGCGCAAATAAAAACACTTGTATTTTTTGAATTTTCAACTACAAGTTTGTTTAGTCTTATGGAAATATGCCCATCTGATACAATCCTGACATCTGTTGTAAATTCAATACTTCCACCATCATAATAGCACGGATTATCACAATTGTGATAATGGGGATATAAATTTGATGGACAAATTCCTTTTAAAATAATGCTGTTTTCTGTTAATTCAATTTTATTTTTCAGTTCACAATCCACATTAAACTCATAATCAGCATTTTGTGTAGACGTTAAATTTATTGCAATACAATCATCAGGGGCACAAACCAAATATTCTCTTTTGTAAAAAACATCATCAGATTTATATGAAACAACAACAAGAGCATTTTCCATATCAAGCAATCTTTTGTAATCCGAAACATTTTTATTGCCTGATTTAATATACAAACTACCCATTGGCAAATATGACTGTGTCCAATCGCCGGTAAAATCACTTGCAATAATTTTTTCAGCTTCCTCCAAATCCCCTTCTAAAGTAAGTCTTTGAGCTTTTTTATATGCATTGTACGCATTTTCTCTTACAATCTGCTTAGGCTTTCCCGACCACAAAGTATCATGATTTAAAGATATTTTTTCGACATCAGTTTTCCCATAAACCATAGCGCCCAACGTTCCGTTTCCTATAGGTAGTGCTTCTTCAAAATTTTTCGCCTCGTTTTTATACCACAATATATTTTCCATATCTTACATTCCCTTTGCTATTGCATGCTTTCATGAATTTCCAAAACGCGCAATGAATCCGATTCTGACCATTTTGTATCATATCCTAATGTTTCACATATTATTTGAATCGGCAGCATCGCTGTCCTGTCAATTAACTTTGGTTTGCAATTGATTTCTCTTTTATTTCCGTTTATTATGACAATATCGCTGTCAAATTTAAAAATCATCTCAACATCATTTTTAGAAACCAGCATTGTACTACTTTCAGAATTCCACCTTATATAAATATCAAGCTTGTTTGAAATACCGCTTAATGGAGCCAGCAATATATTGTTTTCCCATATCGGTTCAATAAAAAACGAATAAAGCTCGCCCTTAATTTCAACCCTCGCCGGAACGACGTCATATTCCAATATTTCGATTGCTTCGATTTCAAAACTGCCCGTTGAACTGAGAGGCTGCAACATTAGCTGCTTAACAGTACCCCGCCATGAATTCACATTATGACAGCTTGCATGGCACCTTTCCATATAATTTTCGGAAACATAAAATGTTATGCATTTATCCGCATCACAAATACTATCTTCTTCCGTAATAAAATAAAACTTAAAAACCATATTATCCGAATCAATTAATTTCATTGTTAACCGAATATACGGCGCGTTCACCGCGTTTAAATTCAACTCCTCTTTCAAACATAAGCATGGTTCGCTTCCGGCGGAAACGCCTTTTAATATGCCATTTTCAATTTGAAGGTTTTCAATCTGGCTGAATGCTCCCCATTTTTGCGCGTCCTCATTATTGCAAAAATACCAGCCTTTCATTACCTTTTGCGGAATCAAAGGCTGCGGCTTTTCCGATTTTAAAACCTTTCTGTCTTTATAATACAAGGTTTGCAAACGCTTTAACTGGTTTTCATTCGGCCGCTCATCAGTATGAGGAGCATTTTCAGTAAAAACCTCCCTAACCGCATCCAAATATTCAAAACCATATAACTCCGAGGGCATTAAAAAATGTCCCTCGCCGAACTCATTCCAATTGTCAAGCATAAGCATTTTAGATGCTGGGCTTTCCTTTGGATATAGAGACATGAATTCATTTTTTGCCCAGTAAAGTATTTCTTTAAAATGACTTGGCTCTAAATAGCTCCCGTTCATGCAGCCCGTCCACGCCAGATCATTATATCCCTGCGAAACACTCGGTATTACGTCGATTACACCTACATCATGCTGTGTTTGCATCGCCATTTGCTGCATATTCCCTTTATGGCAGTTATGCCCCCAGCCATAACAATAGATTGCATCCAACCCGATTTCTTTTGCTAATAATAACGGTTTTTCGTTTCGATGCGGTTCATGTGCGATAATAATCGCTCCGTCAAAGCCTATAGATTTGCAAACCTCCCTCAGATAATCAAATTCCGATTTCAGCATTTTTGCTCCTCCAAAAGAATTCACCAGCTCATTCAGACCGAATACCGCAATAACCGGCATATTGTCTATGATCATATACCCCGGATCTGTCAAATAATAATCCACCCAAAACGGAATAATATAATCCCGAAAATCCTTTGCACTCACATCCAAATTACCAACCCAGCTTATTGCAAACTTTATCTTATCCTTATATTTAGCGTTAAAGAAAGCCTCGTGCATTGCGCACTCGACAGCGCCTACCAATCTGACTGGCCCTCCTCTGTACGCATCCGAGGTAAACCAGCAAAACATCAGATAATCAATCCCATGCTCGGCAAGCCACTTGATTTCCCAGTCAGAAACCTCGCTTAGCCCCTCGGTATACCAACCCAGATATGGTTTTCTTTCAGGATATGATTCAATTCTGTCCCAGCCGGAATGAAAGCCTTCACGCCACATATTGCAGGTTTGCATACCGATATAATAATTTTTCTTTTGCGGTATTTGCGGTTCCGCCGGATAATCCTTCGGTTTAGGAAAAATGGCAAAAACATAAACATCGGTAATCCAAAATAATGACCAATCGCCCGCTACCGTTGTTATTTGCAGATTATAAAGCAAATCCGTATTATTTTCAAACGGCAGCGAAGTAATTTTCTTGCCGTTTACTTTTATTTGCGCTGTTTGATTATGAATATCCGCTTCAATCCTTATATGCTGCCATACATTCGCACGGGTCTGCCGCAGCATTGCACCGTCAGCGGAATATATGCCATTTCCTTTAAAGCAAAGCCGTATTGCTGTAGTTTCACCGCCGCCAAGCGAAAAGGTTACTGCTTTTTTTTGGTTATGCGGATGTGGAAAATATATTTTAAACTCACAGCAAAGCCTCTCATGCGCAGCATTAAATTTTTTCGTTATGACTGTCGGTACAACTGTTCTTCTGCCATCCTTTACAACAAGAATATTTCCATCGGCAGAATCTGGCTCCTGCAAATATTGAACGCAAACACTGCTTTCACTCGCTCTTTCTACATTCCAGTCGAAAGGAACTGTTCCCGCCGGACATGAAATAAATTTTTCATAGACAAGATAATTTTTATGCAATTTAATCTGAGAAATATAGATTTCACTGATTTCATCTTTCGGCGTGCTTATGACAAGCTGTTCTACGCTTTTTATTTTATTGGCAAAATCTATTTCTTTCAGATTTTTTCCGTTCACAATCAATTGAATGACCAGTCGGTCGATATCGATTTTCGCCTTTATGCCATAATAAACATTGGTTTCATATGTAATTATCGGTACTACGTTTTGGTTTTGATCCAGATAACAAAGGCAACCGTCTGAGGTAGTCAGCTTAAGTGCCGGCATATCATTCTTACCATTAACAGCAAAACAAAAATGATCTGTTTTATCCATAAATTTCAAAGCTGTTTCCAATGTTAACGTTCCGTCTGTTTGCACCGGTATTTTTTTTCTTATTTCAATATGACATCCGTTTCCGTTATTTTTCAAAACACAGCACTCATGCGCCCGAATATATATTTCACCACCTCTGTCATCCACATCCCATCCGGATAACTGTGAGGAATAAAAGCTTTCGTCCAACAAAAACAAAGCGCCCTCTTTTTCTTCCATTTCCGTCCATCCTCCGTTTGATATTTATGGTAAAAGCCGATACGTTCTCATCCTTAAATCGCCGTACATCTGTATAAAGCCTTCCGCATATACGACGCCGCATTGTAAGCCTCTTGCCCTTGCTGTTGCCCGCTGAATTTCTATTATATCAATTCCGTCATGCTCTTTCAGCCATTTTAACTGGCTTTCATGGCACATCAGCATTTGCTCCTTGATCTCCATTTCATTCGTAATATCTACGTATTCGGTAGGCAAAAACTGAATGCTTTTCGCCGTATCGCAATAAAAAACAGGCGTAACAGGCGTCGCCGAACCCTCCTCAGGCATAAAATGAGGTACGGACACAGAGAAAGAGGCATGAAACACCAGCTTGCTAAGCTCAACATGGTCGGAACAATAATCATTCGGCGTATGAGTTATAATTACGTCCGGTTTGGCACATCGTATAATTTTTACAATTTTTCGAAGCTGTTCTTCATTTGCGGAATTCATTTTCAAATCGTCAATATCCGCTGTGATTACTTCAAACCCGGCAAGCGCGCCTGCTTTTTTTGCTTCCTGTACCCGTATCGGTCCCAATTCCTCCGGCATAATCTCCATATGCCCCATATTACCATTTGTGGCATGACATACGATAACATTGTTTCCTTGTTTTTTGTATTTTATTAATGTTCCGCTGCACGTTAATTCCATATCATCCGGGTGACACATAATTGCTAAGACGTTCATATTTCAAGCTCCTTTATTATCTTTCGGGTTTTAGGTGAAATGGTGATACCCCTGTAAAATCAATTTCGCCGTAAAACCCTGCCACAGCCGCTTCAAGCACCTCTTTTGTGGAGCTGTATGCGTTGATATATGTACCAACCGACAAAAAATAATCATAGTAAACAAAAGGCGACCCGATTGAAATGACAGCCGACTTTTCAGCGCCGTAAGAAAGCGAAAAGACGATAGTCCTATACTGTTCTCCTGTGAAAATTGTACTGCTGTCATGCGGAAGCTCAGGCAAATATAAAATCAAGTCATTTTCATTTGCCAGTTTCCTTCCCGAATGCTCCTCATCATGCTTATTTGAATCATCAAGATAACGCTGAATCTTCACATTTGCTCCTCTCTTTTCAAACACTTCTTTTAAATAGTTCAGAGCCTTATATGTAGATTCCTTATACCCCAGATAAATGATTGCTACATTTTTTATTTTGTCTTTAGATAAAGGTACTAAATTATTATGATCGCAAACAAGTGTAATGCTTTTTTCGGCGACCTCTTTGTTTAGCAAGTTTGTTTTTTTCAATATTCCTTCAGTAAGCGGCTTGCCGGTTTGATAGCTTTCCGAAAATAACCCAATTTTCTCCTTCATATCCAACACTCTTTGGCAGGCGTCATTGATTCTTTCTTCGGATAATTTGCCGCTTAAAACCGCTTTTTCAACAACATCAATATACTCCAGATCCATTGGCGACAGTACCATATCAACCCCTGCTTTCAATAGCTCTACATATAATTTATGCAAATCGTATGTCAGTCGCAGAGATCTCATTCCAATACCGTCGGTTACAACCACGCCGCCAAATCCCATTTTCTCTTTAAGCAGTTTGGTAATAACATTATACGATACGGAAGCGGGCATATACCCGCCCGTAATTTCACTGTTATCAACAGCCGGAAACGCACAATGCCCCACCATGACGGAATATACGCCCGCATCAATAGCTGTCTGATATAAAAGCCCCTGCTCATTTTCCCATTCCTCCAAGGACTGATCATTAATTCCTTGTGACACATGCGCATCCCTGTATTCCGTTTTGCCGCTCCCCGGAAAGTGCTTTAATGTCGCCGCGACGCCTTCGGACTGTATTCCTTTAATCTGTCCGGTCACTAATTTTTGGCATAATTCAACATCATCGCTATATGTTCTGTTAATGCTCACTCCCATAAAAGGGCTTGTTAAATCCGCTACAGGTCCCCAAATCCAGTTCAAACCGGCACAGCACAGTTCTGACGCTACACAGGCTCCTGTTTCAAATGCCAGCTCTTTGGATTGTGTTGCTCCCAAGCCCGCCGCGTTTGTTGTTAAGGATAATTCCGCAAATACTGATTTACCGCCGATTTCCGCATCTGCACCAAACAGCATTGGAACCGTAAGAGCAGTATTTAATTCTTTGATCCACTTCGGATATTGTTCTACATAGCCGCTTTCACAAGAAGCGTCTCTAATTTCTCCGTTCGCCTTTTCCAGACCTACCTTGCCGTCTATTTGCACCCACATCGCGCCATAAGGATTGTCGCGCAAATGATTTTTTAATTCTTGTGTGCTTTCAAACTCATCAGAAAGCAGCTTTTGCATCGCTACTGCCGTTTGCCCAATTTTTTCTCTTAACGATAAGTCTGATAACTTTGGTTTAATTGTCATAATTATTCCTCCAGATAAAATTATATATAAGGCTTCAAATTCCCCCAATCAGACCAGAAGAATTCTTTGATTTTATCATATTGATTCGCATTAATCTCTATCAAAAAATTATTTGAAGACAAAGCGCCTATATCAAAATCCTTTCCGTTCATATAGACCATCTGTCCTTGATCATATACAGCTACCACATGTTTTCCCTCAATCAAACATTTTGTTTGATTATAAACCGGCGTAAAAACTGTTACTGTTCCGCTTAAGCATGTTTCCGGCACTTCCTGCTGCGAAGCCGTTCCATAATCTTTATAATATATTCTTTGCCCCGCAATGAGTTCTCCTCCTGTTGTAAAATTAAGCTTTAATGATGGTAACGGTTGTCCATTTTCGGTATTTAAGCCGCTGATCGATATACTGTATTCAGTATTGGCTTCAAAAATGTTTTCAAAATTCAATGCAAATGAATTGATGCCACCGTTTTCGTGTACTTCCCAAAGGCAAACCTGATCAATCCAGATATTGATATTCGACAAACTGGCTCCGCCGGTATTCCATGCTACAATTCTGAAATACTGTTCCAGCGGCGTTGCTCCGGTATTGCCTGTATAATCCGCAAGATTCGCGGTAAAAGTTCCCGAAATATGCTGCCACCAGGTTGTACCATTTAGGTTTTTCGTATGATAATACGGCGAGGCATATGTGGCTGTCGTTTCACCGGACTTTTGATAATAATAAGGCGTGTATACCCCGATAGAGCTTAGCGCGGTATTGGACGTTTTCATCCAAAATGAATAATGATAGCTTTTCCCGTTTTCAATCGGAAAATAATTGCAAAACTGGCTGTCGAACACAGTATCGTACACGCTGAGCGTTTTATTGCTTGACGCGCTCAGTTTAAGTGAGCTGTTCCCGCTGTGATAAGTGATATTATCTACACTTTTATTAAGCGAGGAGCCCCAGCTGCTGTTCGCTGCGGTACATTCACAATCGCTGATAACACTTCCGAAATCAAAGCTTATTCCCTCCTGATTTACACCGTTTATCAGAACATTGTCCGCAGATAAATCCGAAACATCAAGCGCTGTATCCAGTGTAAAGGTGATATTGTCCGTTAAAGCCGCGTTTGTTTCTCCCGGTTCTATGGAGGAAGTAAACTTAGATGACAGAGGCTGAATCAGAATATCATCCAAATAGTATTCCGCTTGTAAAGGTATGTCACTGAAAAAGCTAAGCTTTATATTTGATATTGTCCCCAGGCTTCCAATCGTAAAATCTCCTTCCAGAACAGTCCAATTATTTCTGCTTAAAAGATTTGACGTGTTTAAATTCTGTGTATATTGGACACCGTTTTGCGTATATTTTACACAAGCCTGCAGGGCGCAGCCCACAGAGGAATCATAAGGCAGCTTTGCGTAAGCGCGATAATAATAGCTTTGGGGCGCTAAAGTATCCGGCAATGTATATTCTATGGAGCTGTCTGTACTTTGCTTTGTTACCTTTAAAGCTCCTGCACCGTAATAAAAATCATGATGCTGAACTGAAGCCGTGCAATTATTTGCAGTAAAGCAGCCCGTTATGCTGTCATTTTCAAAATCTCCGTTTTCTGCAATATTATCTCCCGCCGAAATAACGTCTCCGCTCATAATGGATATAAATTCAATTTCAAATGTATCATTCACAGTCCCCGGTATATCAAGCCTGAAATCAGTTAATATACCTGTCCAGTCTGAATTTGTTCTCATATCAATTATATACTCAGAAACATAGCCATCATTCATGATACCGCTAAATGAAACGCATCTGTTTGCAGAAAAACCCCCATTTCCAAGCGTACCAAAGAAAACCTGTCCAAGATCACCAGCGGATTTCATTTTAATTTTAATAATATGCGATGAACTTATATCAATATTCAATCCACTGCAAATTATCATCGGGTCATTTGAATTAATCGTTCCTTTAAGAAGATTGTTTTCAAGGCGAAGATTACTGATTCCGTCCGATGTGAATTCTATTGTCTGCGCAGTGGAAAAATCCCATGTTTTCAAGATGTGTACTTCTGTAGGAGCCTTTGAAAGCAGCGGCGCTTCATAATACTGCCTGTCCGAAGAATACAGCTTATTAAACCTGCTCTTTTGTGTTTGCGTTGGTACAGCATCCGTATGTGTACCGCCTGCGGTAAATACGTCCCTTATCACATCCAAATTAGAAAATCCCAATTTTTCCGTCGGCATCACATAATGCCCTTCCCCTAATTCATTCCAGTTATCTATAATAAGCATTTTTTCTCCGATACCGGAATCATTATAAGGCAGGAAATCATCTCTGAACCATTCCGCCATTTCGCGGAACATATCCGGCGATGTGTATCTGTCATATAATCCCGTCCATGCTTCCATATTCATTTTCATACTCAAAACAGGAATATATTCCGGATTTGCAATATATCTGTTCACTACCGTGCCTATATTTGTATAGTCACCCTGTCCGTAGGTAAAAAAGGCTTTGATACCTGCCGACTTCCATGCGTTTTTTTCGGCGGCAGTTATATTATTCAGAGTGGGATATAAGCATACGTTAACACCTGCAAACCCGGCCTGAATACATTGAGCGTTTAAATAATCAATCTCTGCCTTAACGCCGTCATAGTTGCCAAACCCGTTATATAAATCTCCCTTGCTGAAAATATATAAAACAGGCTTATTATTAATTTTCAGATATCTGCTGTCTTTGAAATAGTATTCTATCCAGTATGGAACAATGGTATTCCGAAAAACCTCCGATGTTGTGCTCGCGTTTGTCCACATAATGGAAAAGTCCATTAAATTGCTGTATTTCGCGTCCATATATGCGTCAATCGCCTGAGACGCCTCCGGCGTTTTAATGGGGTATCCTGCGCCGTTTGAATTGTACCAGCAAAATATCTGACACCCGATACCATGTTCAACAAGCCATTTTATCTCCCAATCCGCTTCCTCAACATTTCCCTCATCATAAAATCCCAAAAGAGGCGTACGCTCATCAAAGCGGTTAATTGAGTCCCATCCTCTGTGGTTTCCCTCTTTCCACAGACTGCAGGATAACATCGAAATCAAATAATCCGACTCTGCCGGCTCGGGCGCCGGAACATAATCCTCAGGCTCGGGCTGCTTAATATTAAGTGTTATGTCATCTATTCTCAAATTTCCGGTTCCCGCGTTGGATGTAGAATATTTTATACTGTTAAGCAATGATACTGAATTTAAAAACGGAATATCGCTGCATTTCAGTTTATGATTAACGTAAATCGCCGCCGTTTTATCCGACATATTTAATAAAATCTTAATATTATACCACAAATCCGCACGATAACCGCATACGATTTGATTCGTACTGTCATTGCCGTAATACAGGGTTCCGTTCTGTGTTATGGACAGCTTAAATGCCGTCGTATCATTCCCTTTGATTTCCGCTAATGTGAAATCCGAAAGCTGTTCGGCATAAAACTTATATTCCCATGCCAAAGTACCTGTACTGATATTATCAAAGGATTTTTGTATGTATACCGCGTTTTGGGTATTGTTGTCCGTCAACAACACAGAGTTAGGGTCAAACGCATTTTCACTGCCGTTGTATATTGAAACACTTCCTCCTGCTTCATTCTTTTGCCAATCGGTGAAATTAAAACTGCCTGCGGCACAAGTGATAAATTTTTCGTTAATTATATAGTCTTTATTAATTCTTATTGTTTTTATATAAACCTCTTCCGTTTGCGCTTCGCCTGTTGATATACTGATTTTGCTGACAGAGCAGTCGGAATACAAGTTCATATTAAATATACAGCGGATTCCGTTGCAATAAACGCTTGCGATATGATTATCCAAATCAATAATCGCTTTAATACCAAACAGGGTATCTGCCTGATATGTGCCGATAAGATATTCTGCGTTACTGCATTCATAATAAATGTTCCCGTCCGCGAAACGCAGCATAACAGAGGTGTTCTCGTCATTGCCAAGCTTAAAGGCTGTATTATTCGATGTTGATGTAAATAACAGCTTAAATTCCCATGAAAGCATACCCGTTGTTTGCTGTGCTAATTCCTTACTCATGATTACGCGGTTACTGGTACTGTTATCCACAATTTCAAAACTTGAAAGACTGTTTCTTCCCTGAATATAACCGCCGCTTTCATCCGTATCCCATCCTGATGCATGTGTTGTATTTTCATCAGGCGGAGAGTATGTCATCAGGAAATTCTCTTCCAAAAGCGTCGAAGTATCGGTATAATCAGAAAGTGTGTATCCTCCCGGGAAATTTGCCGAAGATTCCAAGTATCTTCCCCACAAGTCCGTCAATCCTTGAATCGTTACTGTTTTACCTTTCAGCAGAATGGAATCATTCAGCAATGTCAGTTTTGCTGTCATTGTGTTTTGTGTTGCGCTTGCCGCAGTATTAATAGTATAATCAGCCTTGCTTATAATTCCCCCGTTTATGCTCACTTGCGCGTTATCAGTGCTTGATGTATCAAGATACTGCGTATCAAAGGAAAAATCGGTATCTCTTTGGCTGTCGGAAATATTTTCTGTTCCGGAAAGCGGTGAAGTACTTGTTAAATTTGTATTCCAAAATGAATTTTGCGGTATTTTTCTGATGTTGACCTGATCAATACGGATATCTGCGCTGGTGAGGCTTGCGCCGCCCGTATCCCACGCCACAACTGAAAAATAAAGCTCCAGCGGCGTTGCTCCGGCGTTATTCGCATAATCTGAAAGATTCGCCGTAAAGCTGCTCGTTACATACTGCCAGTCGGTTGTGTTTTTCAGACTTTTGGTATGATAATACGGCGCCGCGAAGGAGGCTAATGTTTCACCGGATTTTGTATAATAATAGGGCGTATAAAGCCCGTAAGAGGCAAGATTTGTATTGGAGGTTTTCAGCCAAAATGAGTAATAATAGCTTTGCCCGTTTTCTATCGGAAATGAATTGTAAAAACTGCTTTTGAACAACACACTGTACTGGCTAAGCGGTTTATCACTTGCCGCGCTGACCTTCAGTGAACTGTTTCCGCTATGATACACTGAATTATCTATGCTTTTATTAATATCAGAAGACCAGCTTCCTCCATTCGCACATTCATAATCACTGATGATATTATCATATTCAACATCCTTTGCTCCGGTTGGACAGCATATTTCACGCCCCCATAAATCAAATAAACCTGCAATGTCAAAGCTGTATAAGTTCGCTTTACTTATTGGATTATTGAATAATACAGACAAAGAAGTTGTGTGATTGCTTTCATCTTTGCTAAAACTGCAAGTGAAGCTTACGGCGCTGTCATTTACTTTCGGTATAAAAGCGACTAAATTGTCAGTATCAACATATGTTGAATCAAAAGTAAGCGCCGCACCGTCAATTAAGCTGCTGTCGCTTTCATTTGCAACCTTTTCCATGCTGATAAGAGTCGTTTTATTTATATCAGTATCAGGAACCTTTCGCAAACAAACCTGATCCACCCATATATCAGCGTTCGTAAGGCTTGACCCGCCCGTATCCCATGCCGAAACCGTAAAGTAAAGCTCTAAAGGCGTCGCGCCCGGGTTATTCGCAAAGTCTGAAAGATTCGCTGTAAAGCTGCCCGTCACATATTGCCAATCGGTTGTGTTTTCCAGATTTTTGGTGTGATAATACGGCGAAGCGAAGGAAGGCTGTGATTCACCGGATTTTGTATAATAATATGGAGTGTATACCCCGTAGGATGCAAGATTTGTATTAGAAGTTTTCAGCCAAAACGAATAATAATAGTTTTGCCCGTTTTCTATCGGAAATGAATTGTAAAAACTGCTTTTGAATAACACACTGAACTGACTAAGCGGATTGCCGCTTGCTGCACTGACCTTCAGCGAACTGCTGCCGCTATGATATATTGAATTATCAATGCTTTTATTAATATCTGAAGCCCAGCTTCCTGCATTTGTACATTCATAATCACCGATTATATTATCATAAGCGCCGCCTGTAGCCTGTACAGTTATCATATTCATAAATAAAAAGGCAAAAATAACTGTTAGAAAAATACATTCCGCTATTTTCCCGGATATCCTTTTTTTCATTTTCATTTCCCCCTTTTTTCATTACTGGTTCTTTAACTTTTTACCGCTCCCATCATCAAACCTTCTGTAAAATATTTTTGCAAAAACGGATATATACACATAATCGGTCCCATTGTAACAATCAGGCACGCCATTTTGACGCTTTCAGTATATACAAGCGTTTTTTTTGCATCTTCATTTGTAAGAATTCCGCCTTGAGATTCCTGAATAATATTCCGCAAAATTGTCTGCAGCGGCATTTTTGCAGCGGTACGTATATATAACATACCGGCAAACCATTCATTCCATTTATCTACCGCGGTATATAAAGAGTAGGTAGCTATGATAGGTAGTGATAAAGGCAATATAATTCTCCAGCATATAATCCATTCATTTGCTCCGTCCAGCTTTGCCGCCTCCTCCAATTCAAATGGAATGTTATTTAAAAATCTTGACATCACAAGAGTTGTTCCCCAGACAAGCCCGCCCGGCAGTATCAAAGCAAGTATGGAATCAATCAATCCCAATTTTTTAATCAGCAAATAATCAGGTATCATTCCGCCCGGCAGCCAGCATGGTATCAGAAGAAATAAGTACATAATTTTTCTTCCCGGGAATTTTTTCGTAAGCGCATAAGCCATAGATATAGTAAAAAACATACTATACAGCGTTCCAAAGACCGTAACGAGAATTGTAGTTCTGAATCCCGATGGTATTAATGAATCTTTAAACACATAGGCATAGGCGGTAAAATCAAGCTTTGCGGGGTAAAGCATAAATGGTTTTTGCAGATATTCCGACTGCGGGACGATTGAAATGAGGAATGAATTATAGAACGGATAAAGAATCGTGAATGCGAATGCAGAAAGAATTATCGCAATTACAACATCCAATCCTTCTATGTGATTCAGACGGCTTTTCTTATTCAGTTTTTTCATTCTCTTACACCGCCTTCAAACATTCCCTTACCGCCCAAGATCTTTTGCAATTCATTAAACGCAAATAAAATCAACGCGTTTGCCACTGCCTTTGAAAATCCGACCGCAACGCTGAATCCATAGGACGGCGTTTGCATAAACGAAATACGGTACAGATATGTGTCAATCGTATCCGCTACAGAATAAAGCGTTGGGTTGTACAGATTGAATATCTGTTCAAAATTACCATCCAATAGGTTCCCGAAGGATAAAATCAATCCGATGCTGAAAATCGGATAAATCGCCGGTAGCGATATATATATCATCTTTTGGAAACGGCTTGCACCGTCTATGGTAGCCGCCTCATACAGAGTTCTGTCGATACCCACCAAAGCGGCCAAAAATATAATACTTGACCAGCCTACTTCTTTCCAGATAGCCGTCCAAAGCAAGAACCACCTAAAGGTTTTGGGGTTGGTAAGCTCATTTTGAGGATTCAACCCTGCACTTATCAAAATACCGTTGATTCCTCCGTCCGCGCCGAACAAATTATAAATGATTCCTGAAAGCAATACCCACGAAAGAAAATGCGGAAATGTATATATCGTCTGCATTACCTTGCGGTATTTCGTGAGTCGGAGCTCATTTAATAAAACTGCCAGAATCACCGGCCATGCACAGCCGCCAAATATCCGGATTAAGGATAAAATAACCGTATTATATAACGCGTGCAAAAATCCTGGCTCCTCAATCATGCGCTGAAAATTTGCAAGTCCGATCCATGGGCTTCCCCATATTCCCCTGCCGGCGTTAAACACTTTAAAAGAAAGCTGCACTCCATAGATAGGTATGTACTTAAATATAATGTAAAAAACAACTGTCGGCAGCATAAGAAGGTATATATATTTGTACTTTTTGATTTCAGTCACCAAATTTTTATTTGGATTTTGCAAAGCCGTTATCGTATTGATTTCATGTTTTGCTTTCAAAATAAGTACACTCCTTTCACTTTTATTTAATAATGATTAAAAGGCGCTCATAACCATCGTCCGTAACCATAATCATATCAGAACACTGAGTGCCGCAATCCGAATAGGTTTTTATATCATCTGCGCTGCCGGTATAAACCCTATTTTCTTGATTGGTTTGTTGATTAATAATTACTTTGAATGCTCCTTTTCTATATGTTGACGTGTTCGCAATATCAACATCAGAATGTGTTAAAAAATAATCCTTTGGAACAAACTGAATGTATGTCCCGTCCGTTCTGTATGCATGGACGGCTGTAAATCTCTGCTCTGTCCTGTATCCGCTCGTATCTATTGACGCATTTTGCAAAAATTGTTTTTTATCACTGCTATACAGAATCTGAATGCCCGTAATTTTATTCCGATTATCAAGATTATACCTGATGACATCTCCTACTTCCACCGTATACATTTTGCCACTTGAATCGCCGTAATAGGATGCCGATTTTAGAATCTGTTCATTTTTCAAATAAACCTGACTTTCGCCGTTATAATTTACAACTGATATTTTTGATGTAACATTACCGTCTTCGTCTAGATCGGATGAAACCGCTTTCACAACCGAAACCGGTGCGGAGCTGTTTATCGCGTCATTTGATGTTGAAACAACCAAAACGTCAGCCGTGATTGAATTTTTTGATAAAGCGTAAGCTTTCAGTTTGTATTGGATTAATTCCAAATCACTTTCCTGCAATAAACGGTAGTCGTCATCATCACCATTTTGAGAATCATAGGGAACAGAAAAAATCATTGTGTCATTACGGATATTTACCGCGCCATAAAACGAATATGTAGGATAAAAATAGTACAATTCCGTATTCTTATCATATAAGGTATACAATCCGATATCAGACGAGTTTTCAGAATTATATGGCTGCGATATCCTGATGGAGTCAATATCTCCGCTGTCATTGATTGTAAAACAGAATACCTGCGGTAAAATTGAACTGTTTCCATTCTGCATGAATTGAACGGCTTCCAAATAATCCATTGATTTTCCGTTTACTTTTATTTTTCTCGCTCCGCGGTAGTAAACGATTTTATCGAATTCCGTAAACACCTTAAACTCCACTGTGCTGTCAATACCTTCCGTGAGCTTGGCTTGTATCAGATAGCCTATGGACATTGGCAGGTTCATCCGGTTTATATCTGCCGCACTCGATATTTTCCCTTTATAATCTAAAAAAATAGTAATATTGTCCCGCGGTGACAGCGTATTCGCTGTTTCTTCAAAACTTTTGCTTATGTTATATGTTTTGTCATTGATAACAAGAGCAACCCCGTTTTCGTCGTCTTTTATAATTTCTTTCAGCGAACCGTTTACACTTTCGCGGCTTCTGATAATTTTAGCGGCTTTTAGACAACCGCCCTGTTCATTTCCGATGACAGAGATAATATCATTTTTACGAATGGCAGCAGACTTTATTTCATCGCCTGCTGTATCAAGCAGACTTGTCAAATCTTTTCCTTTGCCGGATACAATCAAAACCGGTGTTTTGTAATAGCCGTTTTTATCGTATACATAAAGCATATCGCCCTCTTTAGATATATTTCCCACCACATAATCTTTATATGATATGATGTACAAAACCTCATATTTGCCGTCATGATTATTGTCTATAAGCGTAATATAGCCGTCGTCAGGAACAAATAAATCTGAATCATACGTCATCATCAATGAATAATTATAAACAATATCCATATCCTTGTTGATCTGTATACTGCACTGTTTCCCTTTTTCATCCATGTATTCATATCTGCTGTTTTCGTAGCCTGATATATTTTCCGATTCAACCGTTAAGATTTGATTTTGCGTATTCGGCAGTATTAAAATCACTTTTTCTGTTCCATCAACATCCTTAAGTAAATAACAATCCGCATATTGCCCGACATACTCCCACGGACAATCCATTCCAAGCGTGTAGATTTGTGAGCTAATAATAATTTCGTTTTCAGCACAGGAGCTTCCGCTCAAGCTGAATCTGCTGTTCCCGTCAATTCTGCCCTTTATTTTTGTTGTGTTAAAATAACAGGCTAACACTGTTTCACCGGCCATATATCTGCTGCTTCCTTCCCCGTAGGGCAGCACAGTCATAATCTTTACATCCAGCGCCCGACAAAAAAGCAAAACCGCATTATCAACCGATAATTCTTTTTCCGTCTCACCCGGTATATCCAGCCCAATATCAGAGGCAGTTATATAACCACCGTATGGGTAACCGCCTTTTCGAGAAACATATTCTTTATAACCAAGAGCATACAGGAGGATATAGAGAGCATCCTTTGCCATGATTGGTTCATCGGGATGAAATTGATTATTTGTAGTGCCGCTGATAATGTCCAACGCTGCAAGCGCCGAAATTTGGGCGGCCGCTTCATGCTCCTCCGGAACATCGGTAAATTTCGCCTTAAATGAGGTAATATCCAATTCATTTATTTTAATAAAACGAGCAGTTATTTCCGCAAACTCCGATCGTGTTATTGTATCGTTTTTTAAAAATTTATCGTCATTATTGATAATTTTCAAAGCTGTTAATATTTTTTTCGACTGTTCCACAATATCAGACTGCTTTGCCTCCGGCTGCCATTCAAGCGCTATTACTGTCGGAAAACAAGGAATCAGTATTATAATCAATAGAAAAACAATCATCATTTTTTTCATACATGCGCCTCCCTTATCGATTTCCGTATTTTAGCAGTCTATATAAAAGCTGAGCAGCCTGCGCTCTTGTAGCCGGCTCATTCGGACGAAAACTGCCGTCTTCAAAACCGTTGATAATATCACTGCCGCTTAACGCGCCGACAGCTTCTTCCGCGTAATCACCGATTGTTTTTTCATCATTATAGGATAATGAGCTTATGTTTAATGGTATGCCGTATGTCGTTGCCGCCCTGTAAAGCATTACGGAAATATCCTGCCTTGATATATCAGTTTCAGGATTAAAACTGTTATTTTCATCACCCTTAATAAAACCGGCATTATAAGCAAGCGAAACATAATCAAAATACCAATCTCCATTTGCAACATCATCAAAAGCTGCTTTTTCACCGTTATTTGTAATTTGAAAAGCCAACACAATCATTTTTATAAATTCAGCCTTGTAATATGGTTATTCGGTAAAAATCTGCTTTCCCCATTTCCTGAAACAATGCCTCTGCCTTTCAGCTCCGATATACTTTCAGCGGCCCAGGCTACATCTGCCAAGTCTTCAAATTCCGCATTTATACTTTTTGGCGGAGGCGTTTCTATAACGTCGCTGACAATTGCGGTCAGATTATGACTTCCCGCCCCGCCGCCGGAAGAACCGCCTTTTTTGCTGCCGGAGGATTCTTTTTCCTCCTCTGATTCTTTTTGCAGTGCGACCGCTTTGTTGAACGCATCCTTTATTTGCGAAAGCTTCGTGTACTCCTCATTGTCCATCATTTTCTTGATTGCGGCTGCCTTATCAGACAGTTTATTATATTCCGCAGTGTCAATCTCTAAAATTACAGAGCATTCATTCAAAACGTTATAGAAGTCGCCCCATATTTGCGCGCTGTTTATTTTTTTCGTAATTACCATCGTGTTGTAATCCTGAATCACGTCTTTATATTGCAAGTAATCTACCGCCATCATTGCTTCTATGACAGCTTTTTGCGCCGTTTCATCAAAGGTTTTGTAATAATCGTCGGAAACGCGCGTATCACTTCCTTTAAGCTCTTCTAAAAAAGCAATATAGCTTTGCTCATCTGTGATTTCATTCAAATGCCAAACACGTGACGTTTCATAAAATATGTTTTTAAACTCCTGAACCGAGCTCATATTTTGAGCTAAAATACTTTTATACAGCTGTATTTTACTATCCTCCGACAAGGTTTTATAAAAGTCTGTATTCAGTTTTAAATAATCCATTCTGTTTTGCACAATCCATTGTATTATTGTATAATCATTACCTGTCTTGGCGGAAACGATTTTATTCCATATATTCGTGTTTTCTTCAACACCAAAGTATGTAAAATGCTCTTCGTATACGGCATCTGACCCTTCTGCAGCAATACTCAGCGTATAATCAGCGCCGTTATCACCTTTCATGATAAATGAAAAGGCATATTCGCCGCTTGCGCCCGCTTTTGTCTGGTCATACCAGTTCAGAATACCCCGCTGACCGCTCGAAAGATCCAATAGGCTTTTCCCTGTTTTATAAACCGTCATAGATACATATTTATATTGAAACTCTGATCCGAGTGTTCCTGAAACAGTAATCTTACAGCTATCTGTCTGATAATCAAACGTATCGATAAGCTCTCCGAACACAGTGCTTGCTGCAAATATTAAAAATAACACTGATAATATCCACGTATTTCTCATGACTGTTCCCCCGTTTTCATCATAATTAAATTATTATTCGTCTGAAAGCCTGATATAATCAATTTCCACAACACCTGTACTGCTGACCGGATCAAGCCGCAGAGAGGTGATATTCCCCTTCCAATTACTGTTTGCCGACATATCAATTTCATATTCCTTAAAATCGTTGTCCTGAGTGCTTATAACTACTCTCATTGAATTTGATTCGCTTGCACCACCCGTTACATCTGAGCTGAAAAACACCTGCATCGCGCTGCTGCCGGTAGAATTTTTAAGCTTAATTCTTATATAACAGTAATTTCTTGAATCTATATTCAGACCGGATATGTTAATCATTGGGTCCGCTGTTTTTGATTTTAAGTATAAAATTCCGTCTTTAACCTTCGTTCTTGAAAAGTTTTCCGGCGACGCGTCCCATCCTTCATAGTCACTATTTACTTCAAACTCCCACTCGTATGGAATCCGCACGACCGTTTTGCCGGTGTTATCTGCTTTGTTCTCCGATTTAGTTGTTATTTCTACAGTATTTGTTTTATCATTCCATGAGACTTTTCCGCCTAAAGTTTCCGCAATGAGCCTGACCGGCAGCATCGGAAGCCCTTCCAGAATATAAGGCTCATAACCAAGCTCGGTTTCTTTTCCATTGATATTTGCCGTATGCTTTCCTATTATAAATTTCATAATTGTACTGTCTTTTGAAATCGTGATTGTCTGTGTCGGATTATCCCATACAACCAGCGCCTTGAACTTATCCTGTATCCCTTTTAACGGCAGTACGGGAATGAGAACCTGACTATTATAAACACTCGGGTAAACGTCAAAGCTTTGAGATTCTCCATCTACTTTCACACCAACAAATTCTTCATCACGCCGCATAACCTCAATGGATTCTATTTCAAATCCGGTATTATTATACATACTCATATCTAAACGCAGCTTTTGCATGGTTCCGCCCCAATAGCTGTTATTATCCAGCCGAAAATAATAGTCGTACATTCCATTTTGAGCTCCAACTGCCGTATTGGATGATTGATACTGAATCCAATCCGGATTTTCCTTCGTTATAAAAAACAGCTCCGCTTTATCCGGCTGTGAATCAACTTTCATTCTCACACGTATATAGGTTGCATTCCGGATGTCCAATCCAAGATCGTTTGCCATGACAATGCCGCCGTCCGAGCCGGAAGTAGCTCCTTTCAAGAAGGCGTTTTCAACACGCAGATTCTTAATCTGCTTTTCCACTCTCCATTCGGCAGCGTCAGTGTCATTGGAAAAATACCATCCTTTTAGCACTTTTGTCGGCAATTTCACCTCATCCGGTGTAATATGCCTTAAAATTGTCCGTCCCTTCGGGTATAGCCCGCGCAGTCTTTCAAGCTGCGCCTCATCCGGTCTTGCATCTTTATGCTCAGAGCCGTTTGCGAATACACTTCTTATTTTATCCAATAGCTTGAAACCAAACAGGTTTCCCGGCATCATAAAATGACCTTCGCCATGCTCGTTCCAATTATCTATAAGAAGCATTCTGCCCGCGAGGCTGTTTTTACCGTATTCCGGCATAAGCGTATCCTTAATCCATAAAAGAACCTTTTCATAATTCTCAACAGTAATAAACGGAGCTTTCGCATCCTTTATCCATGCATGGGGGCTGTAACCCATGGAAATTGTAGGTATTGATTCTATAACCCCAATATCTTTACGTGTTTGCATGGCATTAATTTGATAATCCGGATTATATGAGGATTCTCCCCAAGAATATATGTAAATTGCGTCTAATCCTGCTGCCTTCAGATTACTCAATACAGAGGCGTCCGCACTTTGGCTGTAGCCCAGGATAGTCACGCCATTATAGCCCAATTGTTTGCAGACCTCCTGCAAATAATCAAATTCTGCTTTTGCCTTTTCGGTTCCGCCGAATGCAGAAATAACACTGTCAATGCTCCAGACAGCAATGATCGGCTTGTTGTCAACCGTCATATAACGGGAGTCCTTGAAATAATAATCTACCCAATACGGAATGATATTTTCGCGCCAAACCTTCGAAGCGTTAACCCCTTGCGCAAAACCTCCCACCCATTGAAGAGCAAATTTTACACGGTCACTGTAATTGGCATTAAAATATCCGTCATGCAGTGCATAATTAGAAGTCGTATACTGAAATTTCAGCGCGCCCTCTTTGTAGGTTTCAGGAAGGTACCAGCAGCAAAGCTCATAGTCTATTCCATGCTCAGCAAGCCATTTGATTTCCCAGTCTGACACTTCTTTTTTCCCTTCGTCATAAAAACCTAAATATGATATATTTTCTTTATGCGGTGAAATTGTATCCCATCCGACATGGCTTCCATTGCGCCATAGCGAGCATTGCTGCATACCGACATAATAATCTTTGGATTCCGCGATTTGCGGAGGCTCAGGATAATCCAGCGGATCGGGATATATCGGGAAAACCATAACGTCGTCAAACCATATCAGCGCTTTCCCCTTTATAGTGGTGGATAATTGCAGATTATCAACATAGTCTGTCCGGTTTTCAAAAGGAATCTGTGTTACAGCCTTGCCATTAAATTTTATCAGCGAGGTCTGCGCTGTCATATCCGCCTCAACACGCAGTGTCTGCCAAACATTTTCAGAATATCCGCAAAACTCTGTCCCGTTGCTGAAAACCAATTTGTCTCCCTTTGTTACAAGCTTCAGTACAGACAAAGAACCGCTACCGAATGAAAAACATATTCCATCCGCACGCTGCGGAATTAAAAATTTCAGTTCAAAGCAAACCTTTCCCGATGCTGCGTCAAAATATTTTATTACATTTGTTTTATCAATAATACTTTCATCATTGATTTGAAAGGAATATTTATCTTCCGCATAACCCATCTGTCTCACAGTTGCGCTTTTTGAGTCCAGACATTTCACCGTCCAGTCATATGGCGCCGCGCCTTCCGTTACCGATAGGAATCTGTCGTTTACCAGATAATTTTTATATAATTGAATGTACATTAAGGAAACGTACATCTCTTTATGTTCCGGTGTGCTGATTTTTATTTTGCTTAATGAGGAGGTTTGTTCCACAAAATCAACGGTTTTCAAAAATACACCGTTAATAATAATATCCGCCCGCTGATTGTCTATGTCTAAGATTGCTTTTATGCCGTATGTAATTTCTTCATCCGCTTTTATTATCTTTTGCGGCTTACCTTCTTTGTCAGCATAGCATATATTTCTGTCGTTTGTCGTTAGTTCCAGCGCTGTTTCACCACCGGTTCCGGAAATTTTGTAATAGAATCCGTCCGTCAAATCCGTAAATTTTACGGCGCTTTCAAATGTCAGCTTTCCGTTTGTCTGCTCGTCAAAGGTTGTATTGATTGAAACACAATACTCATCACTGCTGTCACGAAGCTGCATACATGACTGAAATATATTTTTATATTCCCCGCCCCTTCTGTCAATATCCCAGCCCGACAAAGTCGAAAGCCCGTCGTCAACACCGGAATCCATGAGAGCAGCACTGATATCAATTAAATATTGAGCCTCTCTGTCTTTTGAATAACCGTGGTCGTTATTTATGTCCGTCTCATCTGCGGCTCCGACAGAAGGTATGCAAAGAGCCACGACACAAAGAACAGCACAAACAGCTTTTCGGTTCATTTTAAAGAAAAAGTTTATCAAACAGATTCCCTCCTAATTTAAGTCAAAAATATCAGCAATTGCTCTGTGCGTTGAAAGTCCATCCCATAAAATAATTCTGATATAATACCCGTCACCCTCTGGAACGCCCGGCAATAAAGCTGAAAAATCGGACGATGCGAGCGATCCGATGGTTTTTGCTTCCGAAACCGCAACCTTTTCTATATACTGATCATTGCACAGCGCCATAATTATAATAGCCGGTTTGTTTTGATCCGTATTATTCGTGATCTTGTACTGCGCGCGAATATCTCCTCCGCATATTGTAGTAACCAGTTCATTATTCCCATTATAAAAAGCTTTATCAATCGTAAGGCTGTCTATGACAGTAAAATGCGTAACAGGCTCACCTGAGATAAGCCTTCCCCAAGCGTCATAGAGACCACTTACAGCAACAGAATATTCCACTGAATTGGTCAGCGTCTGCAATGGAGTAATCACAAGCTTATACTGCCCGCTCGCGCTGTCATATATTTTTGAAATGCTTACTTTACCGGTTTGCACGGCATTGTTAATATATATATTATCCGCGGTAATACAATCAAAATTTACATCATGATCAAATCCGAATTCAATTGAAGTATTCACTCCGACATTCTTTTCACCCAAAGATGGGTAGACGCTCACCAATGATGTACTATCCGATTCTGCCGGTATTTTTCTCAGGCTGACCTGATCAATCCATACATCAATATTGCTTAAATTTGACCCGCTGGTATCCCATGCGACAATCGTAAAATATAATTCTATCGGCGTGGCTCCGGCATTATTCGCAAAGTCCGAAAGGTTTGCCTCAAAACTACCTGAAATATATTGCCAGTCCGTCGTGCCATTCAGGCTTTTGGTATGATAATGCGGCGAGGCGAAGGACGCTTCATTCTGACCCATTTTTTTATAATAATAGGGTGTATACAATCCATACGATTTAAGTGCAGGGTTGGTTGTTTTAATCCAGAATGAATAATAATAGCTTTGTCCGTTTTCCAGTGGGAAGGAATTATAAAAATTGCTTTGAAACAGCTTGCTGAATTGATTCAGTTGCCTGCTGCCTGAAGCGCTGACTTTCAGAGAACTGTTTCCGCTATGATATACTGAATTATCAATACTTTTATTGATTTCTGTTTCCCAGCCGCCCGCATTAGTACATTCGTAATCACTGATTTTATTATCATATTCCGTGCTTGTATTCTGCGCGAAAACAGACGGCATCATCAGAACAGCGCATAAGATAACCGCTATGATACTTTTTGGAAATAGCATTATAATTCCTCCCAATATTTTATGCAATCAGTCTTGCTTGCAGGATGAATTCAGTTCCTGCAATACTGTATTAACTTTTGGCCTGACAGAATCCTTCCAATTGCTCCACTCCTGCTCCAATGTATCAGGAGATCCCACAATCAGCCTTTTGATAAGTTCTGAGCCGTCAAAGAAAAACGAGCCATATTTTGAATAATTTTCTCCGTTAAAGAAATATAAGTTATAGTCGTATCTCCTGTAAGCGGACATATCCTGTTTAAGGAACTGAATATAATTATCTGATTCATTCACTGCATCCGTACCGTAATAAGTTTCATTGATCACCTTTGGCGTAGCAACATTTAAAACCATTGCTTTGGCATACAGCGGATTTCCTCCGTTTATACTCATGTCTTTATTCACAAATTCTTTTTTCCCGTCAACCACCGTATGATCAGCACCTTCAACGCCGTAAATGATACTGTCTTTTCCTTCATCCGACGCTATCCAGTCAAAAATCTTAAATATTCTGTCCATTTGATCATTGCTGAGGGATGGATTGAACATTGTTGAATACCCGATTCCCAAACCGAGCTGTCCCCACATTCTTCCGTCAGGGGCTAAAACCTTCATTATACGTATACAATCCTTTGCTTTCACCTCTGGAAAGGTCGCTTCAAAATTTTTATAAATATCCCCAATTGCGTATGACGAAGTATTGGACATCAGAATACCGGCTTCCCCGATCTTGAACTTATTGGTAGCTTCATTTGCTTTGTATATAGCCTGTTCCTTAGCCAGCAAGCCTTCATTATAAAGCGAGTTTGCCGCTTTTATGCCTGCCAGTGTTTCGGGTAGATCCATGCCCCACGTGTATTGATTATCCCGCAGCACATATTGCTCCCAATATGGCGAATACTGCATCATTCCGGCGCCGTAAGGGAACAATCCCGCGTCCATAGTAATGGGAACAAACCTCATGTTAGCTGACTGCATTTTTTTGAATTCCCTTGCAATGTCCAGAAATTCATTCCATGTATAAACTTCCTTTGCCTTGCCTAATTTTTCAGCCCAGTCATATCTATATAAATATCCATAAGAAGCGGGCATATCAAAGCCCTCATTCTGAGTATAGGAAACCCATGCGTAGCTTTTTCCATCCTTTTGAAAGTATTTATCAGGGGGGCAATTCTGTTTCATTTTCCACAGATTGGGATACTTCGAGACATCTGGCAGCTCCCTCAATAAACCTTGCGAAATCCATGATAAGTATTCATTATAATTTTGGTTGTTTACAGAAGCCTCCATAATATCCGGCATATCTCCTGCCGCCATCCATATTCTCACCTTTTGTGACCAATCGTTTTCCGTAAAATAATATAACTTAAAATCAACATTAAATTTATCTTTTAAATATTGAAACGACGCTGATTTTCCGGCATTCTCATCTGATTGGTTGGATGTAATACTGAAGGTGTAATGTTCGTTTTTAGTTGTTTTTGATGTTTCGTTTTTAGAATACTGACATCCCGAAAATGAGCATATTATAAGCAAGATTGCCAAAGCTCTGTATATTTTTATTTTCATATCATCAACCCTCCCAAGATCTTTGCTCCGCGGAAAAAGACGAAAGCCAGTTTCCGCGGACGATTACAGTTTAGTTTTGAATGGATACACCTGTCAAAGGGGCAATCGACGGCCAATTCCAAACAAATGTTTTCGCTGCCGTATTGCCGGATATGCTTGGTACTGTAAATTCGTTAATCATTGTTTTACGCTCACCGCTTGTAATCTCAGCAGCGTCACTCATATTTACTGTTTTCACAATTGAATTGTCATAGCAGGCTGACAGTGTTTTTACTGTATATACAGGCAACTTGCAATTTGAAATGCTTGTTACTGATTTTATGCTGCAATTTTCTTTGCCTGAAAGTTCGTCAAAGCTCGTAACCGGATACCATACATCATTCTCTTTATAAAAATATGTGCTTGTTATGCTAAGCCCGTCTCCTGCCGGTATAACAATTTCACGTCCCCAAAGATCATAAATCCCCGAAACATCAAAGCTTGAAAGGCTGGACGCACTGATTGGCGACTCAAAAACCACATATAAAACTGTTTCGTTATTAATAACATCTTTTTTACTGCTTAATGTATAATTCGTTATCGGGTTACCGTTTACCGCTGCGGCAAAATTTGATAAATTATCCGTATCGATATCGGTAGAATTCAAAACTACCTCAACCCCGTCATTTAAGCTGCTGTCATTTTCGTTAACAATTCTTTTCATACCGTAAAGCTTTGCAATATCTTCGGCGGCGGGAACCTTCCTCATGCTGAATTGGTCAATCCATACCGTTTCGTCCGTCAGGCTTGATCCGCTTGTATCCCAAGCGACCAATGTAATGTCAAGCTCCAATGGTGTTGCTCCTGTATTACTTGCATAATCTGAAAGATTCGCAGTGAAGCTGCCCGTCACATACTGCCAGTCCGTCGTTTGGGCAATCCCTTTGGTATGATAATAGGAAACAGAGTAAGATGGTGATGATTCACCTGCTCTTTGATAGTAATACCTTGTGTAAAGCCCGTACGAGCGCAGTGATGTATTTGTCATTTTCATCCAGAACGAATAATGATAGCTTTGTCCGTTCTCTATCGGGAAGGAATTATAAAAGCTGTTCTCAACCAATGTTCCAAATGAGTTCATCGGCTTGTCTCCGGATGCGCTTAATTTTAGCGCGTTTCCTCCGCTATGATACGTTGCGCTGTCTATACTTTTATTGATTTCCGTATGCCAGCTCCCGATATTCGCGCACTCGTAATCGCTTATGAGATTGTTATAACCTCCTCCGGCCGCCGAAACACTGATTTCCCGACCCCATACATCCATAAGCCCCGAAACTTGAAAGCTTGTCAGGCTTGACGCATCCACTGGCGTATTAAAAATAACGGATACACATGTTTCGTTATTAAATTCATCTTTTGTGCTGCTTAAAGTATAACCGGATATAACCGACCCGTTTTCTGTTACCGATATATTCGCTAAGTTATCCGTATCAACATTCGTTGAATCAAAAGTAAGGGTCACACCGTTATTTAAGCTGCCGTCGCTGTCGTTTACTATTCTTTTCATACCGCTGAGAGATATTTTATTTACATCCGCGGCAGGAATTTTTCGCAGACTGACCTGATCAAGCCAAATGTTTTCATCGGTAATCTGCGAGCCTCCTGTTCCCCATGCCACAATTCTAAAATAAAGCTCCAACGGTGTCGCGCCGGCATTACCCGCATAGTCCGAAAGGTTTGCGGTAAAGCTACCTGTAACATACTGCCAATCCGATGTATTTTGAAAGCTTTTTGTGTGATAATACGGGGATGAAAAACCAACAGATGTATCAGCTTTTTGATAATAATAAGGTGTGTACAGCCCGTAAGAGCTAAGTGACGGATTTGATATTTTTATCCAGAATGAATAATAATAGCTTTGGCCGTTCTCAATCGGGAAGTTACCGAACTGACTGTCAAAAATTGTGTCGAATGAGTTTAGCGGTTTATCGGCAGTCGCGCTAAGCAGCAGCGAACAATCTCCGCTATGATACATTGTATTATCCGTACTCTTGTTCAGCGAAGTGCCCCAACGGTTGTCTTTGTACGTACATTCATAATCTTTAATGACATTATCATAAATGCCGGCGTCCGCCGCAAGAACCGATACCATTGCCGTGTAAATAAAAATAACCGCTAAAACAATCCCTATTTTTCTTTTCCCTGCAAAGCCTTTGCCCATTTAAAATTCCCCCTTAAATATATTTTAATTATTTTATATAAATAATTTTTGCGCTATGCGGCGGGATTATTAATTGATTTGACGTTTTTTCACCCGTAAACCAATCTATCCCTTCCACAGGACATTCCACAGTTTTTATCGTATCTTTAAAATTAAAATATAACATTTTGTTGTTTAATTTGGAGAAATCAAAATTAAAATCCGCAAAAGGCGCGGCTTGATCCGTTTCGCTTAAAAGACGTTTTAAAATTTCCGTTTTTTCTTCTGAAAGCTCAGGAATCACATCGCCTGATAAAAGCATTCCCCCGCTGGCCAGTATATAAGCGATATGCAATTTAAATTCGTCATCACTGAGCCGCATTACCTCATCTATTCCTTCTCTTCCGATAATCTGGGTGTAATTGCTTAAAATAACACAATCCGGGTCGTTGCTCCAAAGCCTGTTATTTTGCCAATTTCGTGGAAATGCCTGAACGGCGGCCGTCTTAACACTATCCCATACTCTTTCAATATCAGATGTGACTCTCATGCCGTCTACAGTACCAATGGACTGCCACATCGGCGCATTGCACCCTAAAATAAAGCTGTCGTCTCCGGCGCCTTCGCGGATTGCCTTCATACCCAGCCTGTATGCTTCAACGGAGGTCATATCCGGATTGCTGCGGTTTCCAAACGGCAAAGCTCCCCACATATTTGCATCCAGCTTGAAATATTTACAGTTCCATTCATGGCGCATAACATAGAAAACATGCTTTATATATTCATAAGCTTCTTTATTTGTCGGATCCAGCATTACCCACGGCGGGTTGCTCCAGCCTGCGAACGTAACCTTATCGGCTGTCAAGGGAAGATGATTCCCATCACTGATAAACCAATCCGGATGCTCCCGAAACACCTTGGAACCCAGCTCCGCGATAAATGGTGCAACCCAAAGGGCAGGTTCAAATCCTTCTTTTTGGATTGTATCGCAAATTGCTTTGATTCCGCTCGGAAACTTATCACTGTTGATAAGCCAGTCACCTAATTTATCCTGATAACCGTAATCAAGCTGTATATACTTCATATTCAGTTTTTTTTCTTTGATGGCCGTTAAGTTCTGAATTATGCTCTCTTCAGTTATGTTTTCCCAGTAACCATACCATGAACACCAGCCTGTGTATCTTTCAGCGCAATCAGAGAGATTATACTTCTGCTGAATCATTTGCGCATACGCAGCAAGTACAGATTCTCTGTCCCCGTTCTCTAAAATACAAATTTCTTCAAGCTGGCGTGTCTGTCCTTTTTTTAAAATAATCCCTTCCATGTTTAGAGCAATTTCAAATTCCTTATTTTCTCCGATTCTAAATTCTCCCACAAAGCTGTTACAAGTTGTAAAACCTATAAGTATATAATTTTTCGGATGGATTAATATGTAATTATACATTGTGTAATAACCATGCTTTGACGGCAGCTTATAGTGCCCCGCGTCCGTACAGCCCGGCAGCGGTTCAATATGATCAATCGTGCCTATGGATTGCGCCATCATATTAAATCCTTCACCATACAATTGTGTATCTCCCTGGAATGGAAAATGTCCTTTGAAAAGAATAACCTCATTAAGTTTTATTTCATGGTCACCATTATTTGTTACAGCCGGACGGCAAATGCATTCTTCTTCATTATACTGTAATAAATATTGATCACTGACCGTTTTGCATTCTTTTAAAAAATTCATAATCTTCCCCATTTCATTATTTTTCTATATACTATTATATAAAGATTATGAATAAATGAAAATGTAAAATGCAATGATATTCTTGTATTTTAACGTAATTATACCGGTAATATAATTGTTACCGTACACCCTGCATCTTTTTTACTATTTATTGTAAGTCCGTAAGGTTCCCCATAAGTCAGTCTGATTCTTTGGTTTACATTAACCAGACCCATTTTGTCATCGTTTTGGTCATTCGGATTATTGAGCGCAAATTTTATTTTTTCAATCTCCGCATCGTCAATCCCCACGCCATTATCCGATACAGATAACTCTATTCTGTTATGAACAATCGCTCCGTTGATCGTCAGTACTCCCGTTCCTTCCATCATTTCAAGACCATGGGATATTGCATTTTCAACAATAGGCTGAATAATCATTTTTAGTATCTTTTTATCAAAAACCTCATCGTTTATATTGATATTCACCTTATATTTTCCTTTAAAACGATATTCCATAATCAAAAGGTATTGCTTAATAATTTCAATTTCTCTCCGCACTGAAACATAATCGCTGCCCTTGATACTGTATTTAAACAAATCGATAAGAGCCGCGGTCATTTGCACGATCTCATTTGCACTGTATTTCATAGCGGTGTTTTTGATACAGCCGAGTGTATTATATAAAAAATGAGGATTAATTTGACTTTTAAGCATGTCCATCGCAACTTTATTTCTGATAACTTCCGCTTCATAAAGTCTTTGCTGTGTATTCAGCATTTTCCGCGTCGTGTCGTGCATTGTGTCAATCAGTCTGTTAATTGTACTGACAATAATATTCAATTCCCCGTCAATTTTCAGGTTAACGTTTTTAAAGCTGCCCTGTTTCTCAATACTATCAATCTCTGTCAGAATTTTCTGAACTGGGATTAAAAACTTTAAGGATACCCATTTTTTAATCATCAGTATGATGATTAAATATAATACTATCATAATTGATAAAATTAAAATTAGGGTTTCTAAGTTATTGTAATAATTGTTTTTTACCGAAGATCCAAGTATTTTCCAATCTGTCCCCTCAATATTTTCTATACTTCCGGAATACTGCTCTAAATTAATGTAATCTCCTGTTTGCTTACCGTTGCTCGATAAACAAACCATATTATTTTTATCTACAATAAAAAAAGACGAAGCATCTGATAATTCAAGCTTATCAAATACTTTTCTCATTCCATCCGCTTTAAATATTACAATTACCGTACCGATTTCATCTTTATATCGAAACTCTTTACTGATATTATAAACCGGACTGATATTGCAAAAGTATGATTCTTTTGAATTTTGTTTCATTTCGTCATCCAAGAAATTTAAGCCCTGCCCTAATTTGCCGCTCTTATATCCCGAGTAAAAAACTCTTCTTGACATATTTCCCACATTGTTTTCTGCATAAAACACTGTTTCCTCTCCATCTTTATTGAAAATGGATACGGAAATTATATCATCATTAAATGTCTTTACCGTAGAGGTTAATATGTATATTATATTACTTAGATCCAATTTATTTATCATATTGTCTGATGTTAAATAACTCTGAACGTAAGAATCATATTTCAATGTATCCTGAATCTGATCTACATTTCTGACAATCATATTAAAATTGATTAAAACCTGTGAAATAATGTTTTTGGAATTTATTTTATTCGCATTAATATATGGCATGATAATACAAAAATAAAAAATAACCGCTGTTACGCTAATAACGATAAGGATACTATACAATATGGCATTAAATTGTTTTCTTAGATTTATTTTTTTCATAAGCGCACCTCAAATTACATATCGTTAACTTTTTTCTTATACTGATATGGCGTTAGTCCGAACTGTTTTTTAAATACCTTGTTAAAATAATAATAATCGGGATAGCCAACCATAACCGATACTTCATAAACACTTTTTGTTTTATCAGCAAACAACTTTTTAGCGTTAAGCATTCTTAGTTTTGTTATATAATCAGAAAATGATAAGCCGAAATGCTTCATAAACAGTTGACCGCAATAGCTTTCGCTAATAAAAAATTGATTTGATACATCCTTCAATTTCAATTTATTCATATAATTTTCATTAACAAAATAAATGACATTTTGAAAATCAGGATTATAAATGACCAACGACGGATGAATCAATGTCTGGTCTGGTTCATCATAAATCGTTTCAAATTGATGTCTCAATTTTTGAATTACTTCTTGAAATTGCTCTTCCTCAAGTGGTTTCAGGCAATAGTCGAACACCTGTGCCTGGATGGCTTGCTTCATTAATAAAAAATCATCATATCCGCTGACTATGACGAAATAAGTTTTTATCCCTTTCTCTTTCGACATTCTCGCCAAATCCAAACCTGTATATACCGGCATTCTTATATCTGTAAATACTACATCCGGTGGGTTGTCATTAATTAAATTCCATGCATTTTGGGCGCTTATTGTTTTTACTATTATCTCAAAATCCTTTTCATGCACAAAATATCTTTCCAAATCCTCCAGAGCCCATTCCTCATCATCTACCAATAAAACCTTATACATGATAATCCTCCTTAAATTTAAAAGAAAATGAAATTCGTAGAATTATTCTGAATATAATAAAAAATGATAAAAACATCTTTTATATGTTCTCCAAATGATTTTAGAAAACAAGATATATTTATATTATACTAGATTACATCAAATAAAAATGTAAAATAGACAGTTTTTTTTGTAAAATGAAATGATTTGATATAAACATATTCAACTTTCAGTATCTATAAATGATATATGGCTTACTTGAATAATCAAATGTTGAAATCTTAATATCATCATTATACTACGATATTACTAGGGAACCGCTGATTTAATCGATAAAATCATTTACATTAAGCCCCATATATGATATAATATAGATATAATAAATTATGGGGGATGTATATATGAAGCAGCAAACATTCAGCGATATAGAATATGGCGGG
>Ga0209373_10000194_pt1 | contig 127872 bp, 109 predicted proteins | sample Higcelweek5metaG_FD_187173 | JGI IMG/M metagenome (GOLD analysis project Ga0209373, IMG submission 187173) | Freshwater pond sediment microbial communities from the University of Edinburgh, under environmental carbon perturbations - High... | ecosystem: Environmental > Aquatic > Freshwater >... | reverse complement strand
CGATCTACCTCGCCTTTTTCCAGTTCACCCACAACGCACGCCGAAGAGGAAAAGCTCTCCTCGGGGCACTGGTCGGCGCATTGGTCGCCTGATGGCTGCCCATCACCCCGGAACACGGGAAGAGCCAACCAAAAAATGGCGGCACCAAGCGCTCCTGCTCGCGGAATGCCTGCAAATCAACCTGCTTCCTGAAACGCAGCGATCCACTCGCCAGCAAAATCAGCGCCGACTTGCTGGCCGCCGGATCACGCAGCCATGCCGCAGCCACCCGGTCAGCGGTCAATTCGCAGGCACGGGAATAGGCTGCCCCCAGAAAGGGGATAAAAAAGGCTGGCTTGATCAACAGGTTGCGCCAAAAGGCTGTATGACCTGCGGCATGGTGAGCCAGTTCGTGCGCAATCACCATCCCCAGCTCTTTGGCTGACATCAGATCCACCAGATGTGAGTACAGCAACACATAGCGACGCTGCAGGAGCTTGACCGCCAGAGCGTTAATCACCCCGCCTGAATTGATCACGAACACCTCGGGGGCGCTCCGCAATCCCATGTCCGTCGCACATTGCTGGCAAATGGCATGGATTTCGGGAAACTGGCGAGGAGAAACCTGCACCGCATTCCCAAACAACTGCGCCCGCAGGAAACCTTCGGCCACATACAAAAAGAAGGCAATCACCAGAAGCCAGACAAGAATCAGACCCATCGTGGAAATCAGCACCAACAGCCAGATCAGCCCCCCCAGAATGGCGGAAATGATGAAGTAAGACTTTTCATTCCCGTGGCGCAGGCTGACCATGTTCATCAGAGCATCAGGCATCACTCGCTCCCCCACACACCGTTACCGTCCTCGACGGCGCGAGCCTGCGCATCCATCAGGTTTTTCATCGAGACATCGCTCACCAGAGCAAAGCCCGAGTAGACCAGGATTTCAGCCAGATCATCCCCATCCTTGTCCAGGCAGACGGCTTTGCCGGTATCTGCGGACACATGGCAGGTCACATCCCCACTGGATGCAAGGTAATCGTTGAAATCTGTCAGGTACGTCTCGTCATGGACCGCTTCGATGCCAGCCAGCAGCAACGTCGTATCATCGATCAGGATCGTTGCCGTATCCTTGGCTGTTGCATGCCCGATGACCGTCACCTCCGAGGTCTTGGCCTCATCGCTCAACTCCATAGACAGCCTGTGCATCTGCTCCATGAGAGTGGCCGCCGAGATAGGACTGCTCTGATACAAGGCCCACCCCGCCGCCAACATTGCAAAAAAAACCAGCAGAAACAGCAGCGGCCCTTTCCGCGATGTCCCCTTGCTGATGGTTCCCTGATGGCTTCCCGCAGCCCGAGCGGCAGAAACGCTTCTCACCCGCTCGGCGGTATCGGCAGGAGTGGGCTGCGAGGCAGCAGGAGTCCCATGATCAGAATAATCAGGATAAGACCGAAACACCTCGGCAAGCGTCTCTGACTTGCCAAAATACAATGGATTTATTTGCGACACAGTGCTCCCCCTTCCGGAACCATGTGGTCATGCTGTCACCAGACCAGTGTGCGTTAAATGTGGCGCCACAGTACACAGGTACATTGATCCGGTTTTCTGGTTGGGCGCAGTGATCGTGCGCAGAACCGGGAGCATTTCTGCCTCCACGGCTTTACCTTCAAAAATGCAAAAGGAAGGACTGCCCCCCAGACAGTCCTTCCTCCACACCCCGACGACCTCCCGGACCATCAGGGTGCTGCATTCAGACACAGACCTTTACAGGGCTGCGTCAGTCCGCTTCTTCGCCAGACCGATCCCTTCCAGCGCTTCTTCGATTTCCGGCAGAATGTCCGGATCATCGATCGTCGCTGGCATCTTGAAGTCCTGATTGTCGGCGATTTTCTGCATGGTCCCGCGCAGGATCTTGCCGGAACGGGTCTTGGGCAGGCGCTTGACGATCACCGCCTGCTTGAACGCCGCCACCGGGCCGATCTCGTCGCGCACCAGCTTGACCAGTTCCTTACGGATGTCGTCTTCGCTGCGGGTTACACCCATCTTCAGGCAAACGAAGCCCAGCGGGGTCTGCCCCTTCAGGTCATCGGCCACACCGATGACGGCGCACTCGGCCACGTCAGGATGCTTGGCCAGCACTTCTTCCATCGCCCCGGTCGACAAACGGTGCCCGGCAACGTTGATCACGTCATCGGTGCGGGTCATCACATAGATGTAGCCTTCATCGTCGATGAAGCCCGCATCACCGGTCTTGTAGTAGCCGGGGAATTCCTCCAGATACGACGAGATATAACGTGCTTCGGCATTCCACAGGGTCGGCAGCGTGCCCGGAGGCAGCGGCAGCTTGCACACCAGCGAGCCGATCTGGCCGGGTTCGACCTGATGGCGGCCTTCATCAACCACCTGCACATCCCAACCCGGCATGGCCTTGGTCGGCGAGCCGTGCTTGACCGGGAACTGGGTCAGGCCCAGCGGGTTGCCGCAAATGGCCCAACCGGTTTCGGTCTGCCACCAATGGTCAACCACCGGCACCTGCAGGTGCTCTTCGGCCCACTTCAGGGTTTCCGGGTCCGAGCGCTCGCCTGCCAGGAACAGCGACTGCAACGACGAACGATCGTACTTTTTCAGGAATTCGCCATTCGGGTCTTCACGACGGATCGCACGGAAGGCGGTCGGGGCCGTAAACAGCAGCTTGACCTTGTATTCTTCGATCACCCGCCAGAATGTCCCGGCATCGGGGGTTCCCACCGGCTTGCCTTCGAACACCACAGTGGTGCACCCGGTCAACAGCGGCGCATAGCAGATATAGGAGTGGCCAACGACCCAACCCACATCCGACGCGGCCCAGTACACATCCCCCGGCTGCACATTGTACAGGTTGGTCATCGTCCAGCGCAGAGCCACGGCATGCCCGCCGTTGTCGCGCACGACCCCCTTCGGTTGCCCGGTGGTGCCCGAGGTATACAGAATGTACAGCGGATCGGTGGCGGCCACCGTCACGCACGGATGCGGTTCGGCCTTGGCAACGGCCTCGGCCCAGTCCACGTCCCGACCGGGGATCAGATCGGCCTTTTCCTGCTCGCGCTGGAACACCACCACCGAGCCAACCTTGTGGCTGGCATAGTCGATGGCAGCATCGATGTTCGGCTTGTAGCGCACCACCCGACCCGGCTCGAGACCGCACGAGGCACAGACCAGCGCCGTCGGCTTGGCATCATCAATGCGGGTGGCCAGTTCGTGCGGCGCAAAGCCACCGAACACCACCGAATGGATCGCGCCCAGACGGGCACAGGCCAGCATCGCCACCAGCGCCTCGGGGATCATCGGCATGTAAACGATGACGCGATCGCCCTTCGTCACGCCCTGCCCGGCCAGAACGCCAGCAAAGCGGGCGACCTGATCCTGCAGTTCGGCATAGGAAATCTTGCGCTTGGCACCGGTGATCGGGCTGTCATAGATGATGGCGGTCTGCTCACCGCGACCGGCCTCGACATGACGGTCAACGGCGTTATAGCAGGTATTCAGCTCACCACCGACGAACCAGCGGTACAGCGGCGCAGCGCTGTCATCCAGTACCTTGTCGGCGGGCTTTACCCATGCGATATCCTTGGCGGCTTCACCCCAAAAGGTTTCGGGATCTTGCAGCGACGTTTTATGAGCAATTTCGTATGCGTTGGTCATGGCCGGTCTTTGTCCCCTTTAATCTTGGTCCCCGCAAACGAGCAAAGCACCTTCGCGGGTCGGGGGCATACTGCCCCGAAACGAAACAAATGGAAAGCCCTTCACGCACCTCTTTTGATAAAATTACCTAATACGCCCGTCAAATGGACTTCCGTTACGTAAATCACACTTGCCACAGGTAAGGGAAGCCTGCTTTAACCGTTGTGTTCTGACCAGTTTCCACATCCAGAAACGAAAAACCCCGCCGGTAAGAATCCGGCGGGGCCTCCCTGTCAGGATGTTCACGGTGGATACAGCCGTCCTTTGGACTGGCGCCTACGGGCGGCCTTTCGCTGCGTTCAACACGTCGTGTAATAACTCCTGCTGTTGAGAACGGAGTGCGCTCACCGTTGGTCTCAGTGAGCCGGTTGGGCAATGCGCTCGAGTTCATCCTTGATACGAAGTTTCTGGCGCTTGAGGTCGGCGAGCATCGCCGGGTCAGGGATGGGGCGTCTGGCTTCCGCAACCAGCACCTCATCAAGTTCTGCATGCTTCATACGCAGGGAATCGATACGAGCGTCATAGCCCATGGCAAATCTCCCTTGATCGCCTGTCAGATACCCTGTAAACATATGCCCTTTTTTGCTCGGTTTCCAGCCCTTTCTGCAATAAATTGGTAACCGATGAAATTGAAACGACAATTTCGTTTCGCCATTCGGCTGCCAGACGCAACGGAGACACCCGATGACCACCCCACGGCGCATGATCGTTGGCCTCAGTGGCGCAACCGGCATCATTTACGGCATCAGGATTCTCGAGGTATTGCAAAGCCTTGGTGTCGAAACACACCTGGTGATGACCAAAACGGCGGAAATCACCCTCGCCTACGAATCGGACATGAAGGTCGCCGACGTCAAAGCCCTTGCCAGCCACAGCCATCGCATTGATGACATGGCGGCGGCACCGTCGTCCGGCTCGTTCCGCACCATGGGGATGATCGTCGCCCCCTGCTCGGTGCGCTGCCTGAGCGAAATCGCCACCGGCGTCGGGGCCAACCTGCTGACCCGCTCGGCCGATGTCTGCCTGAAAGAGCGCCGCCGGCTGGTCCTGATGGTGCGCGAAACCCCGCTGCACCTTGGCCATATCCGCCACATGGCCACCGTCACCGAAATGGGCGGGATCATCGCCCCGCCGGTTCCGGCCTTTTACACCCGCCCGCAAAGCATCGATGACATCGTCAACCATGCCGTTGGCCGGGTGCTGGACCTGTTTGATCTCGACAGCGAAATGATCGCCCGCTGGGGTGAGCCCGACGGCAGCGGGCCCGTCCCCGGGGGGAGATAAAGATCATGAAAAGGCGTAGGCATCCATCCGCAGCACGCCCAGTTCGGTTCCACGGTGCAAAACCGTCCCCTGCCCCTGATCACTGCCCGCGCCAGCGGCCACCAGCAACGGCAGGAAATGTTCCGGCGACGGGTGGTTGCGGGCGGCAAACGGCGCTTCGTGCCAATGATCGCGGATTTTTTCCCACTCACCGGCCACCACCGCATCTTCGATCCAGTTGCCAAAGCTTTCCACCCAGTCCGGCGCCGGGGCATCCACATTCCCCCAATGCACCGCCCGCAGGTTATGGGTCAGTGACCCGCTACCGATGATCAGGGCCCCATCCTCGCGCAGCGCCCGCAACGCCCGGCCAACGGCCCAGTGATGGGCACCATTCCGGCCACTCTGCACCGACACCTGCACCACCGGAATTGTCGCCTGCGGGAACATCAGCGCCAGCGGAATCCACGTCCCGTGGTCATAACCACGCTGACCATCGGTCCGCACCGCCACACCCGCCTGTTGCAGCAGACTGACCGCCCGCCGGGCAACCTCCGGCTGCCCCGGAGCCGGATAAACGGCTTCATAGAGCGGCTTTGGGAAGCCCCAGAAATCATAAATCATCGGCGGATTGGCGGCGGTCGAAACAGTGGCTTCCGCCGTTTCCCAATGGGCAGTCACCGAGACAATCACCGACGGCAAACGGCCGGCAGCCTCACTCAGGCTCGCCCCCAGCCCCAGCAGGGCATGATGCGACGGGGTGGGCTCCAGCAGAATGGCCGGAGAACCATGCGAAATGAAAACACTGGGGAAGAGCGACATGTTCAGCATCCTTGTTGCGTCGTGAGGTCAATCACCATGCCCTCACTGTACCCCCCAGCCTGCCACAGCAACAATCCGGCGAAGACCGTATACACTGTTTCCATATGAGAAACAGTTTTGGAGATGCGAGCGTAAAAGTGGAAACCGGCTTTGCGTGTAATAATTGTAATAAAACAAGAGTTTAAACTAGATCAGCGTGCGTTAAACCTGACGCCACAGTACACGACAGTAAGGAAGCAAGGGCGTGGAGCGCTGCTCCACACCTCGCCGGGGCCATAAGGCCCCGGACCCCACTCCTTTTATTTTTAAAGAAAGATCGGGGATCAGGAGACCAATACACCAATCCCTACACCTTGATCGCAGCCACCCGCAGATATGAACTCAGCAGGTTCTCCTGCAGGAAAATTTGCAGGTTGCGCCGCAACATCGGGTCAGATCGCCCCATCAGATACCGCCAGAAGTCACCGCCACCAGTTTCCTGTGGCACACGCTCGGCCAGATACGACGCCACGGTCTCGACATCCATCCGTCCCGGCGTGCTGAGTTCAATCACGCGCAGGCCGTGACGCTCCAGAGCCGTCTGGATACCTTCCACCGAAAAGACCGTCAGCCGATCCAGCGGAAGCAAACTGGGCGCATCACGCCCCAGCAAGCGGTGCTCCAGGCCACTGGCACAGGCCGCGGTGATCGCCAGCAGCCCCCCCGGAGCCAAATGGTCTGCCATCTGCCCCAGCAAACCATCCGGGTCCGAGTGGCGGTCCAGTGCAGTGTGTGTGACCAGAACATCAAAACCCTGCCCCGCCTGCTCCAGACTGCCGACCTGACGGACCCCTGGCGTTTCCAGTACCGTCGGAATGGGGGAAACGAGTGTTACCTGCTCGAACAGGCGATTCTCTGCCACATCGGCGAACCAACCGAGATTTTCGCCACCGATCTCACAGTATGATCTCCCCCCAACGCTGTTTTCATCACAGCGTTGCAACAACCAGTCCAGCACGTTGGTTCGCAAGGATGCCTGAAAACGCTCTTTCAGACGCTGCTCAAACAGGTGGCGGCGAAACTGGGCCGCCCGTCCCCGCACGCCCAGCACATCCAGAGCCGCCTGTTCCGGTACCGGTGACACAAAACGGGTAAAGCAGCGGGGGCAATCATGATAGGTGACACCATCCTTGTGAAACAGGACCGGCGCGCCCTGATAACAGCACCCCGGGCAGTCCCGCTCAATCCAGCGTACCTCGTCTTCGATCAGCAAACGCGCCAGATCAAAGCGCAAATATTCGGCGTAACGGGAAAACTCTTTGGCCGGACGGACGGCATCGCGGTCAATTTCGTCCAGAATAATCGACGTTTTCATGGCCAGTTACTCCGCTAACGGGGCTGAAAGAGGAGACAACTGGTCTCCTTGACTGTACACAGCCTGCACCATCTGCATGACCGCCAGTGCATCGGCTGAATTGCCATCACCCACGACCAGATCCAGATCAATGGCCCGCACGAAATCCTCAACTTCCAGCTCCCACGAGCGATCTTCGCTGTAGAAACTGATCGTTTCATCGGGATTGGGCAGCGGATACCCTTCGGCATCATACAGAACGCGAGCGATTTTCAGGCTTTCGCGGCCATAGGTCTGGGTCGAAGACAAGATGCCCTCCAGCTCCAGAAAACCGCGCTCAAGATAAAGATCCAGCTTGAAGCGATGCCGCCATTGAGTCGCTGACGAATGCAGCATGGCAACGCGATCCTCAGCGGTCCGCATCATCACAAAGGCATTGTCTTCGACTGGCAAATTCCAGTACATCGCCCCCAAATAGGCTTTAAAGTCAACGAAATCACCGCAGTACATCCGCATCAGGTCCATCATGTGGATGCCCTGATCAATCAGGATTCCACCGCCAGAGCGTGCCGGATCATTTCGCCAGTTGCGATCATAGGCATTGCCACCTGCCTTGCCGTAAATACCGCGCGCCCATAGCAGACGCCCCAGACGACCTCTTTCAATCACCATCCGGGCGTTCCGAACCGCTTCGTGATAGCGGTGGTTAAAGCCGAATTTCAGCTTGAGGTGTGGATGGGCATTTTCCGCAGCCCGCATCTTTTCGATATCGGCGACGGTTCGCCCCGGAGGCTTTTCGCAAAATACGTGGCACCCCGCATCCAGTGCAGCCACCGCAATATCAGGGATCATCTCGTTGGTTGTGCAGACGAACACAATGTCCGGGCGCATATCAAGAACCGCCTGCCACTGTGTATGGACCGACACCCCCACCTCATCCTTTGATGGCGGAGAGACATCACACACTGCAATCAGCCGCAAGCGGGGATGAGCACCAACAATACGATGACGTGTTCGCCCCACTTTACCATAGCCAATAATACCGACGGTATACTGCTGATCCATGGCGTCCTGCCCCCTTGTCGCCCTGCGCGCACTTTTCAGGTCAACCATCTGCCAGTGCCGGGAAACTTCTTTTCCATACCGCGGCAGATGATAAAACATTCACCCTTTCCAAAGCCTTAAATAAAAAAAGGCCCCGGTCGAAACCGGGGCCACAAGGTGCTTAAGGATACCACAAACGCAGATTAACGTTTGATGTTGACCAGTTCATCCAGCATGTCGTCAGCGGTGGTGATGATCTTTGACGCCGCCGAATAGGCACGCTGGGTGGTGATCATGCTGGTGAATTCCTCACCCAGATCAACCGTCGAGCCTTCCAGAGACGCGCCAGCAATGGTACCGGCGCCAGCCGAACCGGCTTCGCGGACGGTCGGCAGACCAGACACGTCGGTCTGCTGGAACACGTTGCCGGTCATCGATTCCATGCCGTTCGGGTTCACAAAACTGGCAACCGGGATCATGAAGATCGGGGTGGTCACACCGTTGTCGAACTGGGCAGTGACGATACCATCCTCGCCGACACTCACCCCGGAGAAGTTCCCGAACTTGTTGCCGTTCTGGCTCAGGTAGTTCAGCTGGTAATCACCCGCCAGCTGCTGCAGACCGTCCTTGGAGTTGTAGTTCCCCAGGAACAGGGAGATCGCAGCGGACTCTGACCCATCCATATCCGCAGCGCCGTTGGCCCAGCCAACCTTGATCTGCAGACGCGGGTCAGGCTCGTCGGTTTCATCTTTGCCCATCAGGGTGTCGACAGAACCGTCACCGCTAAAGGTCACCGCATTCTTGGTGGCATCGTTGCCATTGACCGACGAAGACAGCGCTTCGATCGACCACGCGCCGGACTGCAGCACGGCAGAATTGCTGCTGCTGTTCAGCAGGGCGCTGGTATCAACGGTCAGGGAGTCGGTGGTGCTGCCCTGACGGAACAGGATGCTGTTTTCACCGGCAACACGGCCACCCCAAGTGCTCGGCGGAGTGTTCGGAGCCCCAAAGGCCAGCGCCTGAGCGGTGTTGATCTGACGGCCCAGCTGGTCCAGCACCTGGCTCAGCGACTTGCCGGCGATATCGATGCTGAATTCATTGGCACCCAGCGTACCACCGTTGTTATCGGTGTTGGCCGGAGCACTGAACGCAGTCCCCGTACCAGCGGTCACTGGAAAGACAGTCGTAAAACCAGTCCCCGACCCATCGTCGGTGATATAGTTACCGGCACCATAGTGGCTGTCGAAGTACGATTCCACCGTATCGACCAGACGGGAATTGACCTCCGCATCGGTGGTCAGGCCGGTCATGTCGATGTCGGTATCAGCGGTCGCGCTGGTGGTCAGGGTAAAGGTGACACCATTGATGATAATGGTATCGCCCTGGTTGGTGGTGGTATCCGAGAAACCGGTCAGGTCAGAGGAGTTGTTCCCCGCAACCTGCGGCATATCGGCCGAGCTGGTACCGAAATTAAAGGTATACGTCTGGCCACCAAAGCCCATGCTCATCGACGACCCATTGGCCGGGACCGACGAGAAGTCCATACGACCTGCAGCGTAATAGGTGTTGTGCACCGAGCTTTGGTCGTCGAGGGTAACGTACTTCGCGCCTTCCGGCGGCACAGCTTCGAAATCCCAAGAGTTCTGGGCCCGCTTCATCCAGGTGAAGTTCAGGTTGTGGCTGTTGCCGAGGGTGTCATAAATCAGCGCGTTGGTCTTGGCAGTGGTCCCGACCGCCACACTGGTACCACCCGGCAGGTTGGCGCCGATGGCCAGCGTCGAGGTAGCACGCGCCGTGCCACCGATCTTTTGCAGGTTCAGCGGCTGCATGTTAACGCTGTCAACAGCGTTGTCATTCATGTAATAGGTGTCGCCGCTGCTGTTCTTGTAGGACTTCATGTAGATGTTTCCATCCACCGGAACCTGGGCCGCCGTCGCCGTGCCATCCCAGTTTTCCAGCGGCCAGCCCTGCAGGAAATAGCCACCGACGTTCTTCAGGTAGCCGTCCTTGTCAACCTTGAACGAACCGGCGCGGGTATAGGCAAAACCGCTGGAGGTCTGCGCCTGATCCGACACCACAAAGAAACCGCCGCCCGAAATCCCCATATCGGTCGAGGAGGTGGTCGCTTGCAGCAGCCCCTGCACGTCAATGCCCTTGCGCGGGGCCGACTGCACACCACCAGGGCTGTACTTGGTGGAGGAAACCTGCTTGGTCACCAGAGTCTGGAAATTGGTCTGGGTTCCCTTGTAACCGGTGGTGTTGACGTTGGTGACGTTATCGGCAATGGCCCCCATCGCACTGGACTGGGACGCCAGGCCGGAAACACCCGCATACAAAGCACCGTAAAGCGACATGGTGGTAACTCCTTAAGCTCATGCCGTTCAGGCGGCAGACTTTTATCTTTCTGATAATTTCTCGAAGCGTTCTGACAGATCAGCAGAATTAACCGCTGGAGCTATCCGAGCTGTCGCTGTCGGTCGAAGAGGCATCCGTACCCGTAGCCGTCCCCGTGCTGGCAACCGCTTTTTTCGGTGTCACGGACAACACATCAGACAGCGCCACACCGACCTTACCCATCACCAGCATGGTTTCCCCATTCTGGGTGGTAACCCCGTCCACGGTCCCAAAGACCGTCGTCCAGGTGTCGATCGAAGCCCCATCCTTATCAAGAGCCGTAACCGAGATGTTATAGATGCCATCGTCAAGCTGATTGCCGTCAGCATCCTTGCCGTCCCACTTGAAGTCATGGACACCGGCGGTGGTCAGGCCAGAGGTGGTGTAGACCGTCTTGCCCGCGCTATCGGTGATCATGATCCCGACCGACTTGGCATCGGCCTTCAGGCCATAGGCAAAGCGCCCTGCACCATCCTGCAACGGCATCTTGCTGCTTTCAGCTTCGATGTTCATGCCGATGTACTGAACGGCCATCGATGCCTGGCTACCCTTGCCGACGGTGACCAGACTGTCGAGTTTTTCGTTCTGCGCGATCTGCTGTTCCACCTGGGCAAACTGCACCAACTGGTTGGTAAACTCATTAGAGTCCATCGGTGACAGCGGATCCTGATTCTTGAGCTGCGTGGTCAGCATGGTCAAGAATGTATTCATGTCATTGGCCAGCTTGTTGCGGCCCGATGACGTTGATTGGGTATAGGCGTTCCCGAGGGCGACGCTTTCCTGAGCACCTGTCACAGAAGGCATTGTTCTAATCCTTACTGAAGACGACGAAGTAGCCTCTTCAGGCTCTTACCAAAACCAGTAACACTTCCCGGAAAGGATCCGGTTCCATTCAGGAACGGATATCTCACCAGTTTTTACCCGGCAGACCAACCCATACTCATGGACCAGTCCTACACGTTGATATCAACCCCGCCACGGGCCGCAGCCTGCTGGCTGCGAATGGTTTCCAGATCCGGCACCCCGAGATCAAGGCCATCTTCCAGCGTCTGACCCCGGCCACCATAGGGATTGCCCGCACCACGGCCATTCCCGCCCTCGTTGCCAGACATCATCTGTCCACCGGCATTTTCACCGCGCAACGAGAAACTGAGGGAATTGCTGTCAGCCTGCAGACCGGCATCCCCCAGCGACTTGACCAGGCCGGTCGCATCGGCTTTCAGGGCATCCAGCGTTGACTGGCTGTCAGCGGTGACATGGGCGGTAACCCGACCATCCCGCACGCTCAGCTTGACATCGACCCGGCCCAGCTCGGCAGGGTTCAGTTGGATGCGGATATTGTCCAGCCCTTGGGCCGCCTGTTGCGTGATTTTGACCTTGACCTGCTCGACTGCCTGTTGCTGCAGGGGAGACTGCGGGTTCGCAGCGGCCTGCGTCTGACCAGCGGTCGAGGTTCCCTGCTGGGCCGACAGGCTCTGGCCGAAGGTTCCCAGCGGGGTGGTCATCGACGAAGAGGTCGAGCTGCCGGAAGAACTGGCCCCGGCCACATCATCAATGGCTGCAACGGTGGTAGCGGCGGCGGTATCGACCGCCGTTGCCGTGGCGGAAGCATCAGCGGCAGCAGCAGCAGCCGCGCCCGCCGCAGTTGCCCCGGCAGCGACAGCGACCGTCTGCTGGGTCTGCGATGACGGCATCATGGTCTGGGCTGCGTGGCTACCCGGCCCGCCCTGCCCCTGAGCGGTATTCTGTGCGACCTGCTGCCCCAGACTCGGAGTCCCCGGCGCCACGGCGTCCTGCGCCGCGTCTGCCACTTCTCCAGAAGTCATGAAGGGCGCATCAGCATCCTGAGTCGCGGTGTTCGCTGCCGCCGCCTGCTGGTGGGTCAACCCGGTTGTCGGAGCAACCTTGGCAGCATCGGAGGCAGTAGCATTCTGCGTGCTGCTGGTCGCAGCCTGCTGGACATCGACCTCAACCTTGACAGTCTTGCCCTGATTCTGCGTCCCCATCGCTTTGGCAATACCCTGTGCCTGAGCCGATGTATTGGCCTGGGTCTGGACGGCCTGCTGAGCCGCAGCCGGATCCTGCAGCACGGCCTGCGCCTGGACGACAGGCTGGGACGCATCCGACTGAGTGGTCGTTGTCTGGGGCTGGGGCATCACCGGGGCCGTATTTTCTTGCTGCTGGACAGCAGCCTGAGCCGCCAGCTGGCCCACCGGTCCCACAGGCTTCACCGGTGCGGCAGCCTGCGCCGACAGCAACTGATCCCCAGCGGCCTCACCCTGCAGCAGATCGTCCCCTCCCTGACCGGTCAGCGAGTTGTCGCCATCGACAACGGTGCCAGCCGTTACCCCGACAGAGGTCGCCACAGGGGCCTGTTCGGTCGGCATTTGTCCGACCTGCATCCAGAACGGAGGCTCGGCCTGGGCCGAAGACTGCCCGTCATCCTCATCGCCATCCTCTTCAACTTCGTCGGTCGCAGAGGAACTGGTACGGGCATCAGCAGTTTCCCGAACCGGCTTTTCTTTGGCCGACGGAGCATCCCGGCGCACCGGTTCCCTGGCCTCAGGCTCAGAGGAGGTCGCCCGCTGCGTCACAGCCGAAGCTGGCGTCAACGACAATGACGCAGCATTGCCAAAAGCAGTCTGGGTCAGGAGCGAAGCAAAGGAAGATCCGGCATCGCTAGCCTCGCTGGCAGAGGTCGCAGTCGACGACGCCGTTTTGTTGGTCGTCGCAGAGCTGACCGACTGAATGCTGAGGAGATCCATGATTCTGTCCTCGTCTTTTCTTTCCGAGCCTTAACCAAGCCAGGCACACCATGCACATGGCGCTTACAAAGCAAATTTCATGCCACTCTGAGCATTCCCGTAACTAGCAGGAAACAAACAATTTTTTATTTACATCCTGCTTCAGGGCCTCTGCGCGAAGAGGCAATATTTGCCGTACCCTGCAAAAGGTGCCGTCCTGACCCGGCACTTCTCGTAACTCCTTGCCATACAAGAAAAGCAGGTTCCTGTTAAAAGGTCATTAAGAACGGCCAGCCTTTGCCGTTTCCATCTGGCTCCGCCCTTCCTTGTGACCCGACATTGCGGGCAAGGCAAAAGCAGCCAGCGCCACCATTCCAGCCAGAGCAGCCAGCGCAACGAACAGCGCCGTCAAATCCCCCGTCGCCGCCCGCACCATGCCAACAACAGGAACAGCCAGAGCCGCCATGCCGAAATTCAGCACGAATTTCAGTCCATAGGCAGTCCCCCGCCACTTTTCGGGTGTATAGCGCGCCAGCAGCATGTTTTCTGCCGGCAGGGTGCTGGTGTTAAAGGTCACCATCAGCATTGCCACACCAACCAGCGGAGCACCGGTCGTCCAGGCTGCCATTGCCAGCAACGGCCCCTGCACCAGCCAGGCCAACAGGTAGACCCATTTCAGGGAAAAACGATCGGCCAGATGACCGGCGACCAGCTGGAAACAGGCCGAAAAACCGTACACCAGCATCACCGCTGTTCCCGGCCCGACGGTACCACCGCCAAGAAAGCCAAACAGGCGGTCATCAAAGACTTTCGGCAAAGCCGCCTGTGTCGACTGATAGACCAGACCACCGACCAGCATGCCCAACGCCAGCACCATGAAGGCACGAACGGTATCACCCTTCTGGACCGCCACCACCGCACGCGTCCGGGCCTCGCCGTTAACAACCCAGCCTTTCCGCAGGCTGAGCCAGAACACGGCTCCGGTCACAATGGCAAGGCTACCCGGCACCAGAAACGCCGCCCGCCAACTGACCCATTCGGTCAGCGCACCGGCAACCACCCCTGCCACCGCGGGCCCCAGACTGCCAAAAATTCCATTCACCCCCAGCGCCTTGCCCTGGCTATGGGCGGTCCGCACCAGCCAGGCGATCCCGACCGGATGATAGATCGAGCCAAACAGCCCCAGAGCGGTCAGGGCAACTCCCAATTCCCATGATGTGCTGCCAAGGCCACAGGCAATCCCGGCGGCTCCCAGCCCTAAAAAATAGATCAGCATCAGGCGGGTAGCTCCCCACCGATCCCCCAGCCAACCGGCAAGCGGCGCCGCAAGGCCCAGCAGGACTTTCCCGACCACGACCAGAGCCAGCACCGCTTCGTAGGAAATGCCCAGAACGGTTGGCAACACCAGCGCTACGACAAAGAACGTCGGCTCGAAAAAATGGACAAAGAAATGACCCAGACAGGAAAAGCCCACCGCCAGACGATCTGATCCGCCAATGGATGCAGGTATTTTTTGCCCCTCGGGTCCAGATGGTTCGACAGACATGGCCCCTCCTGAAAGATTGCGTGCAAGGGCACGACCAATAAATCACCCTGCGCCTGCATCATGGACCGCCAGGCCCATTCCATCGCGATCCATTACGGTGAAAACCATGCCGTGTCAAAGACAGGGGCAGTCAGAATACCCGCAAAATCCCTATTCTTCTTGAGATTTTGCCATATCCCCGATAGAATTCCCCTTTATTCTGGAAGACCCGGAAATATCTCCGGCATGATTCAGAAAACAGGGTCGCCAGATCACAAAAAAGAGTAAAACATCTTTCCCGTTCGAAAGCGAAAGCCGTGAACCATGGATTAAACAATGTCGCATAGACAATCAAAATATCTCCGCAATGTCACGGCAATGATTGTTGATTCCAATCCGTTTTCCCGCCGGATTCTCCGCACCATTCTCCATGCCTTTGGCTGCAAGTCGTGGATGGAGTGTGCGGACGCTGCCGAAGCCCTGAAGATTTTGCGCCACAGTACCCCCGACATTCTGTTCACCGAACTGCATATGGCTCCGCTGAATGGCAATGAATTGATCCAGTTCATCAGGAAAGACGAGAACCCGTCGATCCATTTCATGCCGGTGATCGTCGTCAGCGCCTATAGCGAAATATACCGGGTGGTCGAGGCCCGTGATTGCGGTGCCAACGAATTCCTGATCAAACCGTACTCTGCCGCTTCCCTGCTGGGCCGCATCCGGGAAGTCATCGAGCGCCCGCGCCCGTTTGTACGCCTGCCGTCCTATTTCGGCCCGGATCGCCGCCGCCGCAGCTCGCCAACACCACGCGGGGTTCGTCGACGGTCTACCGACCTGAAGGACTAAAGTTGTGAGCGAACACATTCTCCGCTTTCCCGGCAGTTTTCCTTGCGGAAGCCAGTCGGCAGGCCTATCGTATATCCACATCGCTGCCCGGGTTTTACCCGGGTGCTCCCCCCGGCGTTGCGTGCTCCCCCTTTTCTGAAACAAAGACAATAGGGTCTGGACCATGGCAAACGTCACTTTTTCCGGCTTAACCTTGCCGAAAGACATCACCGTTTACGCCGTCGCTGGCGATACCGGTACCTTGCTGGCCGTCGCCAAGCAGAACAATGTCCCCATTCCGTTCCAGTGCCAGGATGGCGAGTGCGGTTCCTGTCTGGTGAAAGTCACCGTCCTTGGTGACAATCCCCCGATGGCCTCGGCACTGACCGAAAAAGAAAAGGTTACCCTGTCGGTCAATGGCAAGCTCGACAAGGCAACCCTCTACGCTGCTGAAACCAACGACATGCCGCCTGCCTACCGTCTGGCGTGCCAGTACGTCGTCCGCAGCGAAGACATTCTGGTCGAATTCACCGGCGAACCCGGTGTCGAAATCGACCTGCGTCGCGCTGCCAGGTAACGTGCCCAGAGTCGTGCGGAAGGTCAGGGCTGGCCTTCCGCACGATCTTTCCTGCCCCGGCTTTCCTGCCCCGGCGTCCCTCGCCCCTGACCTTTGAATTCCATTCATAAGCTCATACAATTCAAGCCCCCTAATCATCAAAGCGCACCGTTGCTAGAGTCCGGGCTCACGCTCTTTATCCTGCCTTTAAGGGACTCTTCAGCATGACCCTCGTCAAAGCCTATGGCGCCCACGCCGCCGACAAACCGCTGGAAGCCATGACCATCAGCCGCCGCCAACCCGGTCCGCATGATGTGCAGATTGATATTCTTTACTGTGGCGTCTGCCATTCCGACCTGCATCAGGTGCGTTCACAGTGGGAAGGCACCCTCTACCCCTGCGTTCCCGGCCATGAGATTGTCGGCACGGTCAGCGCCGTCGGTGCCCATGTGCAGAACGTCCGGGTTGGCGATACCGTTGGCGTCGGCTGTCTGGTCGATAGCTGCCAGCACTGTGACCCGTGCAATGATGGGCTGGAACAGTACTGCGAACACGGTTTTACCGGCACCTACAACTTCCCCACCCCGGACGCACCGGGCCACACACTGGGGGGCTATTCCCAGCAGATCGTGGTCAAGGAAAATTTCGTCCTCAAAATCACCCATCCGGCAGAGCAACTGCCTGCCGTTGCGCCTTTGCTGTGCGCCGGGATCACCACCTATTCGCCGCTGCGTCACTGGCAGGCCGGTCCGGGCAAAAAGGTCGGTATCGTCGGCATCGGCGGCCTGGGGCACATGGGGATCAAGCTGGCCCATGCCATGGGAGCCCACACCGTCGCCTTCACCACCTCGGAAAGCAAGCGGCAGGATGCGCTGGCACTGGGGGCTGACGAGGTGGTCGTCTCCCGCAATGCCGAAGAAATGGCACGCCACGCCCGCAGCTTTGATTTCATTCTCAATACCGTCGCTGCCAGCCACAATCTCGACGATTATATCTCGTTGCTGGCGCTGAATGGCACTCTGTGTCTGGTTGGTGCCCCCGATCACAGCCACCCGTCGCCGAATGTCTTTAACCTGATCTTTGGTCGCCGCTCCATCGCCGGATCGCTGATTGGCGGTATTGCCGAAACGCAGGAGATGCTCGATTTCTGCGCCGAAAAGGGCATCGTCTCTGATATCGAAATGATCCGGGCCCAGCAGATTGATCAAGCCTATGAGCGGATGCTGAACAACGATGTCAAATATCGCTTTGTGATCGACATTGCCAGCATGGCAGAATGATCCATCCACAAAGACAAGCGCATCCCTTTTTGCCATCTCCCTGCGAATGAATTGCATCCGGGGCACACAAAGATTAATTTACCGTAATCTCTGTGTGCCCCGGATGCCCAATGTCCCCATCTCCTCACCCGTCCCGCCACTGGACCATCACCGCCATGACTCTCTGCGGGCTGGTCGCATTGCCCATTCTGACCGTCTGCGCCAGCTTTTTCTTTGCAACGGCGGATGTCTGGGGCCATCTGCTGGACACCGTATTCCCCCGCTATGTCGGAACGTCCCTGCTGTTGATGCTGTTGGTTGGTGGCGGCGTGACCGTCGGAGGTGTCGGCACCGCCTGGCTGGTGACGATGTGCCGTCTGCCCGGTGCCCGCTGGCTGGAATGGGCCTTGCTGCTGCCGATGGCCATGCCAGCCTATGTGGTGGCCTATACCTTCACCGATCTGTTCGCCTATGTCGGCCCGGTCCAGAGCACGCTGCGGCTGTGGTTTGGCTGGCGAACGGCAGCGGAGTACTGGTTTCCGGCCATCCGCTCGACCGGCGGCGCGGCAGCGGTGCTGACGCTGGTCCTCTACCCGTATGTCTACATGCTGGCGCGGACGGCGTTCCTGGAACAGTCGGTCTGCGTGCTGGAAGTCGCCCGCACCCTTGGTCGGGGCCCATGGCGGGCGTTCTGGTCGGTGGCCTTTCCCCTCGCCCGCCCGGCCATTGTTGCCGGTGTGGCACTGGCCCTGATGGAGACGCTGAACGACTTCGGGACGGTCGATTACTTTGCCGTCGATACCCTGTCCACCGGCATTTATCGCACCTGGCTGGGACTGGGCCAGCCCCTTGCGGCGGCTCAGTTGGGGGCGGTCCTGACCGGGTTTGTCTTTCTGCTGTTATCGGTCGAACGCTGGTCGCGCGGGCAGGCACGCTTTCATCACACCACCCCGCGCTATCGCGCCTTGCCCCGGCTGCCGTTATCGCCATCGGCCACCGGACTGGCCTTGCTGTTCTGCCTGCTCCCCATTGTGCTCGGCTTTGCTCTGCCGCTGCTGGTTCTGGCCTCATGGGCGTGGAGCAGCGGTATTGGCCGTCTGCTGAGCCGTGATTTCACCATTCTGGCGGGCAACAGCTTTCTGCTGGCATGCCTGAGTGCCGTGCTGGCGGTCAGCGTCGCACTGGTACTGGCCTATGCCCAGCGCCTTTCCCCCCGTCCGCTGACCCGTGCGCTATGCCGGGTGGCGGCGTTGGGCTATGCCATCCCCGGCAGTGTGATCGCCGTCGGCATCCTGATCCCCCTGACCGCCACCGACCGTTTCCTCAGCAGCAGCCTGCGCGCGCTGACCGGCTGGAGCCCCGGCCTGATCCTGACCGGCACACTGGTCGCCCTGATCTATGCCTATCTGGTGCGGTTCCTCGCCGTCTCGCTGAATGGTGTCGAGGCCAGTCTGGGCAAGGTCACCCCGTCGATGGAAGCCGCCGCCCGCACGCTGGGGCAAACCCCCGGCGGAACGTTGCGGCGGGTCCATCTGCCCATCCTGCGCGGCAGCCTGCTGGCAGCAGGCTTGCTGGTGTTTGTTGATGTCCTGAAAGAACTGCCCGCCACCCTGCTGATGCGTCCGTTCAACTTCGACACGCTGGCCGTGCGCACCTATAACCTCGCCTCGGACGAACGCCTGAGCGATGCCGCCGCCCCGGCGCTGGCGATCGTGCTGGTTGGCCTGCTGCCGGTCCTGCTGCTCAGCCGCGCCATTGCCCGCTCCCGTCCGGGAGCCTCTTCTTCTCCCCGGAGCTGACACCATGTCTGCAACCCCTTCCCCATCGGATGCAGGCTTGTCCCTGCTTGGCCTGCACCATGTCTTTGATGGCATCCCGGTGGTGCATGACGTCACCGTGCATGTAGCCCCCGGCGAAATCCTGTGCCTGTTGGGGCCATCCGGGTGCGGCAAGACCACCACCTTGCGCCTGATTGCCGGGCTGGAAACCCCCAGTGGCGGACGGGTGGTGCTGAATGGGCGCGAACTGAGCCGCCCCGACAGCATTATTCCCCCTGAACGCCGGGGAGTCGGCTTTCTTTTTCAGGATTTTGCCCTGTTTCCCCATTTGAACGTCGCCGATAACGTCGGGTTCGGGCTGTCCCGAGGCAACCCGGCCCGCACGCACAAAATCCAGTCGCTGTTACAGCAGGTCGGGATGGCCAGCCACAGCAGGGCCTGGCCGCACCAGTTGTCTGGCGGCCAGCAGCAGCGGGTGGCCCTCGCCCGTGCCCTTGCCCCCGAACCGGGCCTGATGCTGCTGGATGAGCCATTCTCCGGGCTGGACAAGCGTCTGCGTGATCAGGTCCGCGATGAAACCTTGCGCGTTCTGAAGGAAAGCAACGTCTGCACGGTGATGGTCACCCACGACCCCGAAGAAGCCCTGCTGATGGCCGACCGGATTGCCATCATGCAGGCCGGACATGTGGTTCAGATCGGGACACCGACCGAGCTGTATGACACACCTGCAACGCCGTTTGTGGCGGCATTCTTTGGCGACATCAACAGCATGGAAGGACAGATCCACGGTGAGCACGTGCAATCGCCTCTTGGGCGGCTGCGGCCCGCAGTGATACCGACCGGCCTCGCCGATGGCAGTCCGGTCGAGGTCGTCATCCGGCCCGAGGCGATCAGCCTGAATCCGGCAGCCCCTGACGGTGAGGCCATCGTCCGCGACGCCCGCCCCATTGGCCGTGGGGCGCTGGTCTGGCTGGAAATCAACGGCACGCCCTTCAAGGCACGCACCTTTGGCGGTCCCCTGCCAGCCATCGGCGCTGCCTGTGGCTTTACCGTCGATCAGAGCCATACACACGCTTTCGCCAAATTCTAAATTTTTCGTAATCTTTCATCTGGAGATCGACGCTTCGGTGTGATACTCAATGTAGGCAAATAAGAATTATTTGCATAATCAACCCTACAGGAGCCCTCCGCATGTCTGCTTCCAGCCGCTTTCTGGCCCTGACCGCCTGCTGCTCGCTGCTCGCCCTTGGCAGTGCCCTTGCCCCGTCCAGCGCCGATGCCGCCGAGGTTAATGTCTATTCAGGCCGTAAAGACCACCTGATGAAGCCGTTGCTCGACAGCTTCACCGCCAAGACCGGCATCGAGGTCAAGCTGTTGTCGGCCAAGGAAGAACAGTTGCTGGAGCGGCTGGTTCAGGAAGGTGCCGACAGCCCGGCCGATGTGCTGATCACCACTGACGTTGCCCGTCTGCGGCAGGCGCAGGACGCTGGCGTGCTGCAAGCCACCTCGTCCGAGGCCCTCGCCAAGGCCATTCCGGCCAAGTACCGCGACCCGCAAGGCTATTGGTATGGCCTGTCAGCCCGTGCACGGGTGATTTTTTATGCCAAGGACCGCGTCAAGCCTGCCGACCTGTCCACCTACGAAGCTCTCGCTGACAGCAAGTGGAAGGGCAAAATCTGCGTCCGCTCGTCGTCGTCGGTCTATAACCAGTCGCTGCTGGCCAGCATCATTGCCGCCGATGGCAAGGACAAGGCCAGCAGTTGGGTCAAGGGCATCGTCGGCAACATGGCCCGTGCTCCGCAGGGTGGCGACCGCGACCAGATTCAGGCGGTGGCCGCGGGCGAATGCGATATCGCCATCGCCAACACCTATTACTACGCCGGAATGATCACCTCGGACAAAGCCGAGGAACGTGACGCCGCCGCCAAGGTTGCCCTGTTCTGGCCGAACCAGAATGATCGTGGCGCACACGTCAACGTTTCCGGCGCTGGCGTCACCAAGGCCGCCAAGCACAGCGCCGAGGCCCTGAAGCTGATCGAATTCCTCGCCAGCCCCGAGGCCCAGAAAATCTATGCCGAAGGTAATGGAGAGTTCCCGGTGGTGGAAAGCGTGCCCTCATCTGACTTGATCAAGTCGTGGGGAACATTCAAGGCCGAAAGCATCAACGTCGCCGCCATTGGGGCGCAGGTCCCCGAAGCGGTCAAGCTGTTCGACAAGGAAGGCTGGCGCTAAAGCATTTTCAAGGTGACCGTTTACGGTCAACGGCTCGGAAAATGCGGCATCAAAAGCGTAGAGCGTTTTTCATCAATATGAAAACGCTCTAAAAAAAACGGCCTGCTCCATCCGGGGCAGGCCGTTTTGTCTCCATCACAGGCTGACCGTATGGGCATGGTTCAGGGGACCATGCCCATTGCCATATCCCGGTGCCAGTTCAATCGCCCGCCGGACATAGGCCCGCGCCCGCACAACCGCCTCGACCAGCGGCAGTCCTTGCGCCAGACCGCAGGCAATGGCCGACGCCAGCGTGCAGCCAGTGCCATGCGTGTGGCGGGTTTCCAGCCGAGTATCGGTAAAGCGGTGCAGGCTGTCGGCTGTTACCAGCATATCGAGCAGGGTATCACCCTCAAGGTGCCCCCCCTTCAGCAGGACAGCCTGCGCAGCCAGCGCCTCAAGGGCGGGCAAGGCGGCCTCCATATCCTGTTCGGTGGTCAGGGTTTGCCCGATCAGCACCCCGGCCTCGGGAAGATTGGGGGTGATCACCGTTGCACGGGGCAGCAGCTCGGCTTTCAGGGCCTCGACCGCTTCGGGTTCCAGCAGCGGATGACCGCCCTTTGCCACCATCACCGTATCCAGCACCACCGGCACATCCGGCGCAAAATCGGCCAGAGCCTGCGCCACCGTGGCAATGATGGAACGGGTTGCCAACATGCCGATCTTGATCGCATCGGCTCCCAGGTCTTCCATCACCACCTGAATTTGCTGGCGAATGAAAGCTTCCGGGACCGGGTGGACCCCATGAACCCCCAGCGTATTCTGCGCCGTCAAAGCCGTAATCGCCGTCATGGCAAAGCCACCCAGACAGGTCACCGCCTTGATATCCGCCTGAATGCCTGCTCCACCGCCGGAATCCGAACCGGCGATGATCAACACTTTGCCTTTCATGGCCTTATCCCTACACGACAGTTTCTGAAAAAGAATGGGCTACCGCCCATGCCCGTTTGGGTGCGATGCCCCCAAACCCCCATTTTTTCTTTCAATATCAAATTAATGGGGTCTGGGGCCTCCCGGCCCCAGCGAGTGTGGAGCAGTGCTCCACGTCCCTTCCGCCCTTTATTTCGCGTCCTGCCGGAGAGACTTATCCCTCGTGCGCTGCTGCCGTCTCGATGGCGGTAACGATGGTGGCTACCGCCTTTTCCACCAACGCCTTGTCTTCTCCTTCGGCCATCACCCGTACCAGCGGTTCGGTCCCTGACTTGCGCAGCAGAATCCGGCCCTTGCCGGCAAAAGCGGCGTCACAATCCAGCACCGCCTGCTTGACCTGAGCGTCATCCAGCAGTTGATCCGCCTGCGACTTGTCGCGCAAACGAACATTCTTCAACAGCTGCGGATAAGGCTCAAAGACGCGCAACAGCTTGCTGGCCGGGCAATCCCGCAGGACCATTTCCCCCAGAACCTGCAAGGCTGCCACCAGACCATCGCCGGTCGTCGCGTGATCGCCCAGCACGATATGGCCGGACTGTTCACCACCCAGGTTAAAGCCCGCCTCACGCATCCGTTCGACCACATAGCGATCACCGACCGCTGTCCGCTCCAGCGTCAGACCTTCGGCTTTCAGGAAGCTTTCCAGCCCCATGTTCGACATCACGGTGGCCACCACCGCGCCGCCTTTCAACAGGCCCTGATCTTTCCACGACTTGCCAATCAGCCCCAGAACCTGATCGCCATCAATCACCACGCCTTTTTCGTCACACAGCACCAGCCGGTCGGCGTCGCCATCAAGGGCAATCCCGATGTCGGCCCCGTGCAGCAGGACCGTTTCGCGCAGCAACTGGGTGTACAGCGAGCCGCAATCCTTGTTGATGTTCATCCCGTCGGGAGACACACCAACCTTGATCACCTCGGCCCCCAGTTCCCACAGAACCTGCGGCGCGCTTCTGTAAGCCGCACCGTTGGCGCAATCGATCACCACCTTCAGGCCGTCCAGACGGCGGCCACGCGGGAAGGCCTGCTTGGCAGATTCAATATAGCGCCCACTGGCGTCATCAATCCGGCGCACCTTGCCCAGCCGCGACGGCGACACCCGCATGTCTTCCAGCCCGTTATCCATCAAGGCTTCGAGGGTCAGTTCAACCTCGTCGGACAGCTTGTAGCCATCCGGGCCGAACAGCTTGATGCCGTTGTCCTGATAGGGGTTATGCGAGGCGGAAATCATCACCCCCAGATCGGCACGCAACGAGCGGGTCAGCTTGGCAACCGCCGGGGTAGAAATCGGCCCGAGCAACGCCACATCCATGCCAACCGCCACGAAACCGGCAGTCAGGGCAGGTTCGATCATGTAACCGGACAGGCGGGTATCCTTGCCGATCACCACCGTATGGCGATGGTCGCCCCGCTTGAAATAGTGCCCGGCGGCCATGCCCAGCTTCAGGGCAATTTCGGCAGTCATCGGATCGGTATTGGCTGTCCCGCGGATACCGTCGGTGCCGAAATATTTTCTGCCACTCATCACTCAACCACCCTGCTTTAAAAAGACTGATCGTTCCATACGGAATCATCCCCACCAGCGGGACCGCTGCGCGCAATGGCATGCCAGATGGTCAACGCCTGCACCGTCTCGGCAACGTCATGCACGCGGATCATCTGAACACCCTGCCCGGCCGCAGCCACCGCCGTCGCCAGCGAGCCGGGCACCCGTCCCAGTGGGGGCTCGCCTCGCGACAGGCGGCCAATATACGACTTCCGCGACACGCCAAGCAACTGCGCACACCCAAGCCCGTGATACATCCCGAGCCGAGCCAGAATTTCGGTATTGTGTTGTACCGACTTGGCAAAGCCGATCCCGACATCCACCGCCAGCGCCTCCCGCGGGATACCGGCAGCCAGACAGGCCGCCACCCGGTCAGCCAGCGCATCATGGACATCCAGCGGCGCATAACGATAGCGCGGCGCATCCTGCATGGTGCGCGGGTCCCCGATCATGTGCATCAGGATCACCGGCACCCCCAGCCGGGCAGCCACCGCCAGACTGTCGGCATCGCCTTCCAGTGCGGTCACATCGTTGATGATCCCGGCCCCGGCGGCCACAGCTGCCTGCATCACCGCCGCATGACGGGTATCAATCGACACCAGAACGCCCCGCTCGGCCAAAGCCTGCACTACCGGAACCACCCGACGGATTTCTTCATCCGGCGATACGGCATCCGCGCCCGGACGGGTTGATTCCCCACCCACGTCGATAATCGTTGCCCCGGCATCGACCATCGCCAGCGCAGCATTGACCGCCGCTTGCGGGTCCAGATGACGCCCGCCATCCGAAAAGCTGTCGGGAGTGGCGTTGACAATCCCCATCACATGCGGACGGCCCTGCGTCCCGTCCATTGCCAACCCGGCAAAGGGCGGGCAGCGGCTTTCCAGCCCGGCCAGCCGCCGCTTGACCGCCTTATGGACCAGACTGCCCTCGCTGTCGGCCCATGCCAGCAAATCGGATCGTCCGGCAATCGTCGAAACCACCCGCTCGCCCGGCAAACGGAGCAGCACCTCGAACGCCGGCAGGATGGCCCCGGTTGCAGGCAAGCCCGCCAGCGGGGCCAGATACAGCGACCGCTCGATATCTTCGTCTGCCACCAGGCGAGAAAAGCCCCGCACTAAGGCGGGGCTTCTGGTCACTGTGGCGAGGGTTTCCCGAGCCTCAGCGTCTCGCATCCTTACACTCCCGGCTGCGGCTCGGAGCCATCCCCGTTACGGGGAGTCTCGGTTGGGCCAGCCTTGGGGATCACCGAACGGCGAACGGTGCTTTCTTCGGTGGCCGAACCGTCGTCCCGCTTCAGGTCTTCACCATCCATCAGGCCGCGGACTTCCTTGCCGCTCAGGGTTTCATATTCCAGCAGACCCTGAGCAATCCGTTCCAGCTGGTCGCGGTTGTCGGTGATGATCTTGTAGGCGCGCTGATAGCCAGCCTCGACAATCCGGCGCACTTCCAGATCAATTTCACGGGCGGTTTCTTCGGAAATGTTCTTGTGGGTGGTCACCGAGTGACCCAGGAACACTTCCCCGTCCTGTGAGCCATAGGCCAGCGGCCCCAGCTTGTCGGACATACCCCATTCCGTCACCATCCGGCGGGCGCTTTCGGTCGCCATCTTGATGTCCTGCGACGCGCCGGTGGTCACCTTGTCACGGCCAAAGATCACCTCTTCGGCAATGCGACCACCCATCGCCATCGCCAGACGGGATTCGATATATTCGCGGGTGTGCGAATGACGATCCCCTTCCGGCAGGCTCATCACCAGACCCAGCGCCCGGCCACGCGGCACAATGGTTGCCTTGTGGATCGGATCGCAGGCCGGGCAATGCAGGGAAACCAGCGCGTGTCCGGCTTCGTGATAGGCGGTCAGACGCTTTTCGTCTTCGCTCATCACCATCGACCGGCGCTCGGCGCCCATCATCACCTTGTCCTTGGCTTCTTCAAAGTCGATCTGCGTCACCACCCGCTTACCCTTGCGGGCGGCCAGCAGGGCGGCTTCGTTCACCAGGTTCGACAGGTCCGCGCCCGAGAAGCCAGGGGTACCGCGCGCAATCACCCGAATGTCCACATCCGGCCCCAGCGGGGTCTTGCGGGCATGGACCTTCAGGATCTTTTCACGGCCCAGCACATCCGGGTTCGGAACGGTCACCTGACGGTCAAAACGGCCGGGACGCAGCAAAGCCGGGTCCAGCACGTCCGGGCGGTTGGTTGCCGCCACCAGAATCACGCCTTCGTTGGCTTCGAAACCATCCATCTCGACCAGCAACTGGTTGAGGGTCTGTTCGCGTTCATCGTTGCCACCGCCAAGGCCCGCGCCACGATGACGGCCCACGGCGTCGATTTCGTCGATGAAGATGATGCACGGCGCGTTCTTTTTGCCCTGATCGAACATGTCACGGACACGCGACGCACCGACACCGACGAACATTTCCACGAAGTCAGAGCCCGAGATGGTGAAGAACGGCACGTTGGCTTCACCGGCAATCGCACGGGCCAGCAGGGTTTTACCGGTCCCCGGCGGGCCAACCAGCAGCACGCCCTTGGGAATTTTACCGCCCAGACGCTGGAACTTCTGCGGATCACGCAGGAAGTCCACCACTTCTTCCAGTTCGGACTTGGCTTCGTCGATGCCCGCCACGTCTTCAAAGGTCACCCGCCCGGCCTTTTCGGTCATCAGGCGGGCCTTGGACTTGCCAAAGCCCATCGCCTTGCCCGAACCGCCCTGCATCTGGCGCATGAAGAAAATCCACACCCCGATCAGCAGCAACATCGGGAACCACGAGATCAACACGCCCAGAATGGTCGGCATGTCATCATCGGGCGGGACAACGGTAATCTTGACGTTGCCTTTCCGCAGGTCCTCAATCACACCGGAACCATCGGGCAGGTAGGTCGAGAACGAGCGGTTATCCATATACTGACCGCTCAGGGTCTTGCCCTGAATGGTAACCTCGCGCACCTCCCCGCGTTCCACGTTTTCGAGGAACGTCGAGAACGGAACGGCAGAAGCCGAAGTGCGCGGCGACGAGTTCTGAAACAGGTTGAACAGCGCCACCAACAACACGGCGATGATTACCCACAGGAGCAGGTTCTTACTGATATTCAAGGCGCTGCCCTTTCTTTTTTTACTTTTCCCGTCTCCGTCACCGTGACGAAAGCGGAAAGGTTCCCCTATGCCTCAGGTGTTAGATAATCCTGCCACGGCGTGCCGCAAGTCGAAAACCGACAAAGGCCATCGTCCGCCGGGGTTGAAAGCGTAAAAGGCGCACCAGTGCCCCCATGCCGCTCACATCATGCGATCGCCACCCCAGGGCCGGGATCGCCAGCAGACGTTTGCCTTCATATAGGGCTGGCAAGCCGGGCCGCGCTATCCCCGGAATGGCACACCACGCAGATTTTTCATCCTTATCGAGAACATCAGGATCTCGTACACCATCTTTCAAGCTCGGCAAGGGCGAAAAAACATGTCCGACAGTGATTTCCCAGCCGCGCAGACGACAGGCTTTGGCAAACCCGGCATCCAGCGCAATCCGAAAACGACCATCCCACTCTATAGCATCCCCGTTCAAGGGAAGGCATTGAAAGTCAGGGACTCGTGCCTCTCTGGCAATGAGAATTGTCGTTGCCGTGGCGGAAAGAACACACCCGTGCAGGCTTTGCCGGTGTTCGCCCTGCCCTTGCGCCAACAGTGCATCATACAACCGCTCCAGACGATCGGCGCGCGGGCCATACTCCTGCCCACCCACCGTGGTCAGGACCGCCGCCAGCACCCGCAGGGCAATTTCTTCCTCTTGCGCCAGCACTCCGGCCCGACAAACGTCAGCCCATCCCCAACGATCCAGCCGCACATACCGCGCCAGACAGGCGGCAACATCCCGCTCGATCAGCGTGCGGACACGGGCGAACCGCTGTGCTGTTTCGGCCAGCCGGGCAGTGGACATTCCCCGCGCTGCCAGTTCCGGCGACAAGGATCGCCACTGCACACGGGCAAAGGAAGGATTCTGGTTGCTGGGGTCTTCGATCCAGCTCACCCCCTGCCCACCCAGCCAGTCCCGCAACGCCTGTCGCGTGAGCCCCAGCAAAGGCCGCAGGATGCGCACCTCCGAGCGATAGGAAACCTCGGCCATCCCCGACAGGCCGACCGCCCCGCTGCCCCGCGCCAGACGCAACAGCACCGTTTCGGCCTGATCGTCCTGATGATGGGCAACGACAAGGTGCAGACAGCCCGCAGAAACACACCAGTCATTGAGCAGGCGATAGCGCACGGCCCGCGCTTCATTCTGGATGTCGCCCCCGGACCATGGCAGGCGATTGGTGAGGGTATGGTGCTCGATCCCCCGTGCCGTCAGCAGATCGTGGACAGCCTGAGCCTCGCTGGCCGCCTGTGGCCGCAAGCCGTGGTCAACGGTCAGGGCCACCAGATGCCCCTGCCGATGACGAACCCAGTCGGCCAGCAACAGCGTCAAGGCCAGACTGTCGCTGCCACCCGACACCGCGACAGCAAAAAGCGGCCGATCCTCGAAAGGACCAAGCCGCTCCATGGTTGCCGCAAAGACGGCAGGGATATCCATCACATCCGTCCGTTACGAGCAGCGCAGCCGGTCTTTCTCGGCCTGAGCCCGACGCTTCAGCACATCGGAAGCCTGCGGGTATTCGGTCGCCAGCTTGGAGAACGCCGCGCAGGCCTGCTTGGTCTGCCCAAGCTGCGAAGCGGTCATCCCCAGCTTCAGCAGATTATCGGCCGCCTTGGCACTGCTGGGATAATTCTTGTAGCCATCGAGGAAAGCCACCGCAGCCTGTTTGTAATCAGCCCGCGCATAATAGGTTTCCCCCAGCCAGTACTGCGCGTTACCGGTCAGCTCATGCCCCGGATTCTGCGCGATAAAGGCTTTCAGGGCCGTTTCAGCACCAGCGTAATCATTTTTACGCAGCAGGCCAAAGGCATAGTTGTACTGATCGGCCACCGAGCCAGCGGGCAAGGCCGCGCTTTTGCCACCCGCAGCCGCCGGGGGTGCCGCCGTGGCAGCCCCATCCTTGCCCATGTAGCCCAGAACGCCCGCCTGTGCTCCACCAGCCTGCGCAGACTTGCCATTTGCCTGCGCCGCCGGAGCAGACGCCTGAGCCGCGGGGGGAGCCGCCGACTGCTGCGCAGCCGCCCCCTGTTCCAGCTGTTTGAAACGGAAATCCATGTCACCCATCAACTGGTCAAGGCGCTGGGTGAGCTGTTTGTTTTTGAACTGGGCTTCTTCAACCCGACCGGTCAGTTCCTGCACCAGACGCTCCAGCTCGGCGATCCGGTTCTGCTGATCAACCAGCAGGTTGGACTGAATGGTGTTTGATTGCTGGGCATGGGCAGGACCAGATGCCAGAACCGTCAGCGCACAACTGGCCAGCATGGCGGCGCGCACGGAACGCAGGGCGCCCCGGAAACGGTGTCGCAAAAATACGGCGGATGCAGTCTGAGCCATTACCTTGCCCTTAAACGTTCACGTCGAATTGCATGTATGTCCTGACGCCCCCGAAGCGGCTTCAAGGCGTCGATGTGCGTACCTTAAAGCAATTTCCGGACAGATGGAAACGCCCAAGGAATTCGGGTACCCGAAAAAAACCCGCGCAGCCTTGCCGGAATTGACTCCGACAAGGAAACTGCACGGGCTTTCTCTTAACGCTGCACGGTCAGGCACCGATTACCCGGCACCGCTGCATTTACTGCAGGACCGAAACGCCACGGCGGTTCATGCTCCAGCACTCTTCCGAGGACTGGGCGCAAGCCGGACGTTCCTTGCCATAGGACACGACGCGCAGGCGCTGCGGGGCGATACCCTGGGCAGCCAGGAAATCACGCACCGAGGTCGCACGACGCTCGCCCAAGGCGAGGTTGTATTCGCGGGTACCGCGTTCGTCAGCATGGCCTTCGATGACCAGGCTACGGTTCGGATAACGCTTCAGCCAGGCGGCCTGGTTGCGCAGGATGGCCTGCCCTTCCGGAGCCACGGTGTACTTGTCCAGACCAAAGAACACGCGATCGCCGACCACGGTCATGAACTCTTCGGCAGAACCCGGGGCCGGACCGTTCATCGAAGACGACGAACCACCCATGCCGCCAGCCGAACCGGAGTTCATGCCAGCGCCAGTCGCGCCACCGTTCTCTTCAGAAGCATTGGAGCAAGCGGCCAAAAGGGCAGCGACGGCCAGGGCCGGCAACAGACGACGGTACTTCATTTTTCCCCTCGACTCTTCCATGTTGGGGTTATGTAGAAAGCGCTGAAGGCTGCACAGAGGCAGCCCAGAACCTGTTTGGGATATAGGAATACACTGGCCTGAACCATGGCAGCCTCGTCCACCCGCAGAGGGGAACAGACAGCAAGGCCATAACCAGCACCCATGCGTCCCTTATACTTGCTTTCATCGAAGCCGTGAAGGCTCCTTTTTTTGCAATGCAGAGATACTCTAGACCAGCGTGCGTTAAATCTGACGCAGGCACGCTGGTCTAACCTTTTGTCGTGCCGCATTGTTGTTGCGAAAACCGGTTCCCACTTTTCGCACAATGCTCTAAAGGAAAAGGACAGATGAAACCAACTGGCCATCTGTCCTTTTCAGATTTTACCCAGCCTGAACGGCAGGGACGTTACGGCAGAAGGGGCGACCATGCCGGGTCGGATGCACCCTGCGGGGTGGACATCCGGCGTTCGTTATACCCGGTCAGATCGACAGTAAACAGGCGGGGTTCAGCACCGTTGGCATCCTGACGGAAGAACGACAACACGCGCCCGTTCGGGGCCCAGGTCGGGCTTTCGACCAGGAAGCCCGACGACAGCATGCGCTCGCCGCTGCCATCCGGACGCATCACACCAATGTAAAACTCGCCGCCCTTCATCTTGGTGAAGGCGATCAAATCTCCGCGAGGACTCCACACCGGGGTAGCATAACGGCCATCACCAAAGCTGATGCGATGGGGATTGCTGCCATCGGCATTCATCACATAGACCTGCTGGGCACCGCCGCGGTCAGAGTTGAAGGTGATCTGCTGGCCATCGGGCGAATAGGACGGGCTGGTATCAATCGCCGGATGATTGGTCAACTGACGGGTCCGGCGGGTGCGCAGGTCCATTTCATAGATGTCGGTGTTGCCGTCGGTGGCCATCGACAGGATCACCTTGTTGCCATCCGGCGAGAAGCGCGGCGCAAAGGTCATGCCCGGGAAATCCCCCAGCAGTTCCTGACGACCGGTGTCAATATTGAACAGGTACACCCGCGGCATACCGTTGTAATAGCTCATGTAGGTGATTTCCTGCGCCGTCGGGGAGAAGCGCGGGGTCAGCACCAGAGCACGACCATCGGACAGATAACGCAGGTTGGCACCATCCTGATCCATGATCGCCAGCCGCTTGACACGTTCGGTCGCCTTGCCGGATTCCGCCACATAGACGATGCGGGTATCAAAATAGCCATCTTCACCGGTCAACTGCTTGTAGATGACGTCGGCAATGATGTGCGAGGCCCGGCGCCAGTTTTCCGGCTGGGTCACATAAGCCTGACCCTTGACCTGGGTACCGGCGAACACGTCCCACACGCGGAAGGCCAGACGCAGGCGGCCATCAGACTGCGGCTCGACCACACCCTGCACCAGCACCTGCGCATTGATCGCACGCCAGTCGGCAAAGTTCGGCTGTACTTCCAGATTCGGCAGGTTCTGGATGAAGGCCGACTTGTCCAGCGGCTTGAACAGACCCGACCGTTCGAGGTCAGCGTTGATCACGCTGGCCACGTCGGCACCGACCCGTCCGGCATCGCCCGAACCGGCAAAGGCCGGAATGGCGATCGGCATCGGCTCGACCTTGCCGCGGGTAATATCGATACGGACCTCGGCCTGGGCGGGGCTGGCCACAGCCAGCACACCCAAAGCTACGGCCACCAGTCCGGTCGCTGCCTTGCGGCGCAGCAGAGCCAGACCACGGAACAAAGCCAAGCCTTTCGGCGGCTGCTGGGAAAGCGCGGTCATCAAGGCGTTCTTCCTTTGGTTGCTCAAACTTTTTTCAAACACGGCGACATTACTTTATAGACGAGAGGACGGCGTAAAGGACAGCACCATCGTCTGGAAGGTGGTATACTTTTCCGTCGGATATTTCAGCGGGCTAGCCCGGCGCGTCGCACGAATGGCACCATCGGCAATCGCCCTGAATGCAGCATCGCTGTTATAGCGCGACTGCGATTCCGGTTCCAGCCGAACATCGAGCACACTGCCATCGGGGTTGATGGTGATACGCAACACCACCACCATCGATTCGATCCCCTTGGCTCCCGGATCAAACGACCAGTTTTGTTCCACCTGAGCGCGAATCGCGTCCTTTTCGCTCATTGTCGCCTGCGCGGCCAACGGCGCATTCTGGATGCGGGCACCGGAAACAGCCGCCTGCGGTGCCGGATTGGCGGCAGCCTGCTGGGTGCTCTGCGGCGTTGATGCCGGAGCTTCCTTTTTGCGGTATTTCTCGACGTCCTTCACCAGATCCTTGAACGGATCATCGTCATCCGGCTTTTTCTGGTCCTTTTTGGGATCGGCCTTGGGATCAGTCTTCTTGGCCTCTTCCTTTTTCGGCTCTTCTTTCTTTGGTTCTTCCTTTTTGGGTTCTTCTTTCTTCGGCTCTTCCTTTTTGGGCGGAGCGTCAGGGGACTTTTCCGGCGTCTTCTCAGGCTCCGGCTTTTTCGGCTCAGGCTTTTTCGGCTCTTCCTTCGGCTGCTCCTTGGGAGTCGGCGGCGGCGGCGGCGGTTCCTTGGCCGGAGGCGGCTTGACCGGCTCGGGCTTGACCGTCTCCTTTGGCGGCTCGGGCTTTTGCGGCTCGGGGCGCGGCTGCTCCTTGGGAGGCTCGGATTTCTTGATTTCGGGTTTGGGTTGCTCCTGCGGCGGCTCCTTGGTTTTCGGTGCCGGCGGCGGGGCAGCCGTCCGTTCTGCCACCTGAACCAGATCGACGACGATCGGAACTTCCTCTACCACCGGCGGCTCCGGCTGCATGAAGGGGAGTCCGATCGTCAGCAACAGGACGATCAGAAGGTGCAGAACAACGGAAAGTATCAGGGCGAATTGCATGATTGTCAGAATCGCCGTTCAAAGACCCGGAAAAACCCAATGACAGACATCAAAGCTGTCCTTTTTGTCTCGCTCAGAGTGTTTCCTGTACAACAGGCAACACTCTATTTCTTGCTGGAAGGAGGACGGGTGATCAGCGCCGCCTTGGTAAAGCCGGACGAATGCAGCAACCCCAGAACTTCCATGACCTTGCCATAGTTGATCTGGTTATCACCGCGCACATAGATGTGCGCCTCGGGGTTGGCCTTCATCACCGCCTGCAGACGCGCAACCAGTGTTCCGTTGTCCACCGCCGTTTCCTGAATGTAGATCTGACCGTCGGCTGCGACCGAAATGGTCACTGCCTTGTTGTCAGGATCGCGGATTTGCGGCGTTTTGGCGCTGGGAAGGTCAACATCAACGCCGGTGGTCATCAGCGGGGCGGTGACCATGAAGATCACCAGCAGCACCAGCATCACGTCAACCATCGGGGTCACGTTGATGTCAGACACCGCCCGACGCCTGCGCCGCCCGCCGCCACGACCGCCGCCTCCCGATTGCATGGACATGCTCATCGCACGAAGCTCCTCTACCCGCGCCCGTTAACCGCGATCATCGAGCTGACGCGACAGGATCGCGCCAAACTCACCGGAGAAATTTTCCAGTCGCTGGGCATAGCGGTCCATGTCCGAGGACAGCTTGTTATAGGCAATCACCGCCGGGATGGCGGCCACCAGCCCCAGGGCTGTGGCAAACAGGGCTTCGGCAATCCCCGGTGCCACGGTGGCAAGGCTGGTATCCTTGCTCATCCCGATCGAGTGGAAGCTGGTCATGATCCCCCACACCGTTCCGAACAGCCCGACGAACGGTGCCACCGAGCCAGTCGAGGCCAGGAAGCCAAGGCGGCTTTCCAGACTTTCCATTTCACGGGTGACGGTAATCTGCATCACCCGGTCCAGACGCTGCGACAGGCGCACTCGCATGGTCGGATCGCCATTGCCGTTGCCTTTCCCCGCCGAACGCCGCCATTCCCGCATCGCCGCAACGAACACCGCCGTCATCGGGTCAATCGGACGCGAGCCGATACGGTCAAACAGCTCTTCCAGCGATCCGCCCGACCAGAATTTTTCTTCGAAAGCATCGGCCTTGGCCACCAAGGTCCGCATGCGCAGGAACTTGTGGATCATGATCGTCCAACACCAGACCGATGCCCCGATCAGCGACAGCATCACCAACTTGCCGATCAACCCGGCCTGCATGAACAGGCCCCACGGGGAAAGATCTGCCGCCATCTGCGCGGCCTGAGGAATCACACTCGGTTCCATCTGCTCCGTCCGGACAACGTGCCCGGTCCCTTCGCCATCAAAAGAGAAACGCCATACACTCAGGAAGCCGTCGCCATGACAGCCATTCCCTTTAGCAAACTGTCCCGCAGGTCGGCGGGGAAACGCACCGCCCGTCCCTGCGTCGTGATACAGGCAATCTGCACGGCGTAGTCCACCAGGACCTCTTCGCCCCGCAGAATGGTCTGTTCAAAATCAAGCGACGCCCCACGCAGTTCAACCAGCCGGGTGCGCACGATCAGCATGTCATCCAGTCGTGCCGGGCGCCGGAAGTCCGCTGTGCACCGCCGCACCGCAAACGCCAGCCCGCGCTGATCAAGAATACTCTGCTGGTGGATACCCAGCGCCCGGACGAATTCCGTCCGCGCCCGTTCGGCATAATTGAGATAGATCGAGTGGTACACAATACCACCGGCGTCGGTGTCTTCATAATAGACCCGCACCGGCAGATGAAATGCATTGTCCTGATTCCAGAACCCGACGGTCCACAGGCCATCAGCAGCATTCATCACTCGTCTCCCTCTTCACCACGCCCGGCTCCTCGCAACAGGTCAAACTGCCCGCCGTCCCCACCATTCAGCAAACGGCGGGGCGGCGGAAGCCCCAGATGGGTAAAGCCCGTCACCGACAGAACCCGACCCCGGGGCGTGCGTTGCAGCATACCCTGTTGGATCAGAAAAGGTTCAATAACTTCTTCAAGGGTGTCCCGCTGTTCAGACAGGGCTGCGGCAATGGTATCAACCCCGACAGGTCCACCGGCATAATGTTCAGCGATACATTGCATATAGCGGCGGTCCATCGCGTCCAGACCGCGCTTGTCCACTTCCAGCCGCTGCAAGGCAGCATCAGCAACAAAGGCATCAACAGGCAGGCGTTTGGCAACGGTGGCGAAATCCCGCACCCGGCGCAGCAGCCGCCCGGCCACACGCGGTGTCCCGCGTGAGCGACAGGCGATTTCTCGCGCCCCATCTTCGGTGATGGGCACATCCAGTACACGGGCACCACGGCGCACGATGGCCTCCAGCTCCTCTGGCTGATAGAAATTCAGCCGGACCGGAATTCCGAAACGGTCACGCAGTGGCGTGGTCAGCAACCCCGAGCGGGTGGTGGCCCCCACCAGGGTGAACGGCTGCAGATCAATCCGCACGCTGCGTGCAGCCGGACCTTCCCCGATGATCAGGTCCAGCTGGAAATCCTCCATTGCCGGATACAACACCTCTTCTATGGCAGGATTGAGGCGATGTATCTCGTCAATGAACAAAACGTCGTGCGGTTCAAGGTTGGTCAGGATCGCCGCCAGATCACCGGCCTTGGCAATCATCGGCCCAGACGTTCCCCGGAACCCAACCCCCAGCTCCCGCGAAACAATCTGGGCCAGCGTGGTTTTGCCCAACCCCGGTGGGCCGTGCAGCAGCACATGGTCCAGCGCCTCGCCACGGGCGCGGGCGGCCTTGATGAACACCGACAGGTTTTCACATGCCTGCCGCTGGCCGATGAAGTCATCCAGCACCTGCGGGCGGAACGACGCCTCGATATCTTCAGGGCGAGGCTTGGGCGAAACCAGACGCTCTTCATCCATGGTTTACAGCCCCTTCCCCAGCTCTTTCAGGGCGGCGGAAATGGCTTTCTGGACGCTGATCTCGCCACCGGCATCGGCGACCACCTGCGACACTGCCGCAAATGCCTCGGACCGCCCATAGCCCAGATTGACCAGCGCCGACAGCGCATCCTCGACCACCTGCCCGGCTTGTGGACCGCTGTCCTTTTCCGGCGGCAAAGCCATCTCGCCCTTCACCGGAGCCACCACCATCGGAGCCGGCCCAACCGCAAGGTTGGCCGCCTTGTCCTTCAGTTCCGAGACAATCCGCGCCGCCAGCTTGGGGCCGACACCAACCGCACGGGCAAAGAATGCCTTGTCCTGCGCCGCCAGCGCATGGGCCACCTGATCCGGCTGCCCGACCGACAGGATCGACAGCCCGACCTTGGAGCCAACCCCCTGCACGGTGGTCAGCAAGCGGAAGCAGGCCTTTTCTGCCGCACTGAGAAAGCCGAACAGGGTGATGGCGTCTTCGCGCACCTGCGTTTCAATCGACAGCGACACCGGCTCGCCCACCACCAGCCGCGACAGGCTGCGGCTGGAGCAATGGACCAGATAGCCAACGCCGTTGACATCGACCACCACCCAGTCTTCCCCGATGCTGTCAATCAGCCCCTTCAGCTTGGCAATCATCCGCGCGTTCCTTTTGTGCGAGGCGTCTTTTTCCCGGACAGCGCAGCCCCATCGCGGGCCAAAGCCGCCGCCACCGTGCGCACCGATGCCCGGTGGTGAGCGTGACAAATGGCCACCGCCAACGCATCGGCAGCATCCGGGGTGGTGGTCAGGCAGCCCGGCAGCAGGGTACGGATCATCATCCCCACCTGATCCTTGGATGCCGTCCCGGTCCCGACCACCGCCTTTTTGATCACCGTCGGCTGGTATTCCGCCACCGGCAGCCCGGCCATCGCCGGGGCCAGCATCACCACTCCACGCGCCTGCCCCAGACGCAGGGTGGAGGTCGGATTTTTATTGACGAAGGTTTCTTCGACCGCCGCTTCGTCGGGGGCATAGTCGGCAATCACTGCCTCCAGCCCGCGATAAATCTGCATCAACCGCTCGGCCAGTGACAGGGAGGCCGTGCTGTGGATCGCGCCATCGGCCAGGGCGCGCAGACGGTTGCCGTCCACCTCGATCACGCCCCATCCGGTATGCTGTAGTCCGGGGTCAAGCCCCAGAACCCTGATCACCACGATAGCCTCTCTTTGCGGCGGGTTATCTTTTCATCCATGGCATGTCAGCCCGCCCGCCATGGGGCGGACAGGCTGATAAAAGGTAGCAAAATCGTCAGAGATTACGAGCTGAGACGCTCCATGATCTCGTCCGGGATATCAAAGTTGGCGGTCACGCGCTGCACGTCGTCGTCGTCTTCCAGCGTGTCGAGCAGCTTGAACAGGGTCTTGGCAGCCTCTTCATCGACTTCGGCGCGGTTCAGCGGACGCCAGTCCAGACGGGCGGTATCCGGTTCACCCAGCTTGCTTTCCAGCGCGGCACGCACGTCGTTGAAGTCTTCCGGGCTGCAATAGATGTTGTGGGCTTCGTCGTCGCTTTCGACATCGGCGGCACCGGCTTCAATCGCCGCTTCAAAGATGTCGTCCGGTGAACCGACGTCGGCCTTGAACGCCAGATAGCCGACGCGTTCGTAATTAAAGGTCACCGGGGTCATCGACCCGCCCAGCTTGTTGAACGCCGCACGAACGTTCGAGGCGGTACGGTTGCGGTTGTCGGTCAGGGCTTCGACGATGATCGAAACGTTGCCCGGGCCCATGCCTTCGTAACGCACTTCTTCGTAGTTGTCCGCCGAGTCACCACCCAGCGCGCGCTTGATGGCGCGATCAACGTTGTCCTTGGGCATCGAGTTCTTGCGTGCTTCGGCAATCGCCGCCCGCAGGCGCGGGTTGGATGTCATGTCCGAACCGCCGGTCTTCACCGAAACGGTGATTTCCTTCGCCAGCTTGGTAAACAGCTTGGAGCGCTTCGCATCCTGAGCGCCCTTGCGGTACATGATGTTTTTAAACTGTGAATGACCAGCCATTCCAAACAAACCCTATTGCTCAGGCACCCGACCACGGGCAAGCCAAAGAAAATGAACAGTGGCCAGAACGGCGATGCATCAGCCTGTTCCGGCGTCGGCGCACTATGGCAGGAACACCCCCTTGCCGACAAGGGGGCATAACGCAAAAGCCCGCCGCCCCTCGGTCAAAAGGGCAGCGGGCTTTTACCACGCGTTCAACCGACAGAAGATCAGCCGCGGGCGGCAACCTTGGCCAGCTTTGCTTCCCGTGCGGCCTTCAGTTCGGCAAAGTCACGATCGGCATGGTACGACGAGCGGGTCAACGGCGTTGCCGACACCAACAGGAAGCCCTTGGCGCGGGCCACCTTGCGGTATTCCTCGAATTCCTCCGGGGTGACATAGCGCGCCACTTCCGCATGCTGCGGGGTGGGTTGCAGATATTGCCCGATGGTCAGGAAGTCAACATTGGCCGCCCGCAGGTCGTCCATCACCTGGAACACTTCTTCTTTGGTTTCCCCCAGACCGACCATGATGCCGGACTTGGTGAAAATCTGCGGATCGAGTTCCTTGGCCTTTTCCAGCACCCGCAGCGAGCCAAAATAGCGCGCCGACGGGCGGATGGCATTGTACAGACGGGGCACGGTTTCCAGATTGTGGTTGAACACATCCGGCTTGGCCTCGACCACCGCCTCGACGCCACCGTCTTTCCCACGGAAATCCGGGGTCAACACTTCGATGGTGGTCTTGGGGCTGGCCACCCGCACCGCCGAGATCACCCGCGCAAAGTGAGCCGCCCCGCCATCGGGCAGGTCGTCGCGGTCCACCGAGGTGATCACCACATGCGCCAGACCCATCGACACCGTCGCCTCGGCCACATGGGCCGGTTCGTTGGCATCGACCATCCCCGGCTTGCCGGTCTTGACATTGCAGAACCGGCAGGCACGGGTGCAGATATCCCCCAGGATCATCACCGTTGCATGACGATGCTTCCAGCATTCCCCGATGTTCGGGCAGGCCGCCTCTTCACAGACGGTATGCAGGGACTTGGAACGCATCAACTGGCGGGTTTCGGCGTATTCCTTCGAGGTCGGGGCTTTCACCCGGATCCACGACGGCTTGCGCAGACGCCCGTCAGGGGCATCCGGTGCGGCAGAACCGGATGCGGCAACATCGCTTGAGGGTACTACGGTCATGATCACTCCATCCGGGCCGGAAACAGGCAGCGAGGCGACCCGAGCCCCGTCAACATGACATTAGAAATGAATAGCCCGACCAAAGGCGTCAAGCGTCGATTCATGCATCATCTCGCTGAGGGTCGGATGCGGGAAGACGGTATGCATGATTTCGGCTTCGGTGGTTTCCAGCGTCATGGCGATCGAGAAGCCCTGAATCATCTCGGTCACTTCGGCGCCAATCATATGCGCACCAAGGAGTTCCCCGGTCTTGGCGTCGTAAACGGTCTTCACCAGACCTTCCGGTTCGCCCAGCGCAATGGCCTTGCCGTTGCCCATGAACGGGAAGCGGCCAACCTTCACCTGATAGCCCGCGTCCTTGGCCTTTTTCTCGGTCAGACCGACAGAGGCAATCTGCGGATGGCAATAGGTGCAACCCGGAATCCGCGAACGGTCCAGCGGATGGACATGCTGACCGGCAATCTTTTCCACGCACAGGATCGCTTCATGGCTTGCCTTGTGGGCCAGCCACGGACCCGGCGTGATGTCGCCGATGGCGTACACGCCCGGCTCGCCGGTGGCGCAATAGTCATCAATCTGGATGAAGCCACGATCGGTCTTGATCGCCGTGCCTTCCAGGCCGAGGTTTTCGGTGTTCGGCTGAATGCCGACCGCCAGAATCACCCGGTCGAACTGCTGGTCACTGACCGTACCGTTCTGGTCAATGGAGCAGGTGGCGATACCACCGGCAACCTTGATGCCCTTGACCGAGGTCTTGGTCAGGATGGTCAGGCCATCCTTTTTCAGCGACTTTTCCAGGAAGCCGGAAATTTCTTCGTCTTCTGCCGGGACGATGCGGTCCATCACTTCGACCACCGTCACCTGAGCCCCCAGCGCATGGTAGAAGCTGGCAAATTCGATGCCGATAGCCCCCGAACCCACCACCAGCAGCTTTTTCGGCATGGTTTCCGGGGTCAGAGCCCCCTTGTAGGTCACCACCACCTTGCCGTCCGGCTCCAGGCCCGGGAAGGTGCGGGCGCGGGCACCGGTAGCGAGAATGATGTTCTTCGCGCTGACAGTCTGGGTCACGCCGTCCTTGGTCACCGCCAGCGTACCCTTGCCAGCCAGCTTGCCTTCGCCGTCGATCACCGTCACCTTGTTCTTTTTCAGCAGGTGCTTGACCCCTGCCGACAACTGGGACGCAACACCGCGCGACCGCTTGACGATCGCCGCCAGATCGGCTTCGGCGCCGCTGACCTTCAGGCCATAGGCCGACGCATGCTTCATGGTGCGGAACACGTCCGCCGACCGCAGCAGCGCCTTGGTGGGGATGCAACCCCAGTTCAGGCAGATCCCGCCCAGATGCTCACGCTCGACCACCGCCGTCTTCATGCCCAGCTGGGCCGAACGGATCGCCGCCACATAACCACCGGGGCCAGCCCCGACCACCACCACATCAAAAGAATTCTCGGCCACGGTCAATCCTCCGCAACATCGCTTTCCGGTCAACCGTCCCATGGCCGTTCTGGCGCTGTGCGCACCGGACAAAGGCGGCTGTCTGTTTTTTCTGGGGAATAGGGCAAGGCGGAGGCTGTGACGCCCCCGCCCACACCCGGACCTTACAGCATCAGCTGCAGCGGATCTTCGATCAGCGGCTTGAGGGCGGCAAGGAACTGTGCCCCCACGGCCCCATCCACCGAACGGTGGTCCACCGACAGGGTGCAGCTCATCATGGTCCGCACGGCAACGGCGCCGTCACGCACCACCGCCCGCTGTTCCCCGGCGCCAACGGCCAGAATGCAGCTTTGCGGCGGGTTGATGATCGCCGCGAACTCGCGGATGCCGAACATGCCGAGATTCGAGATGGTGAAGCCACCGCCCTGGAACTCTTCGGGCTTCAGCTTGCCGTCACGGGCCTTCTTTGCCAGATCCTTCATCTCGTTGGAGAGGGTGGACAGGCCCTTCTGGTCCGCACGACGGATCACCGGAGTGATCAGACCGGCATCGGTGGCAACCGCAATCGAGATGTCAACGTCATCAAACTGCAGGATCGCTTCGTCGGTCCACATGGCATTCGCCGCCGGAACCTTCTTCAGCGCCAGCGCGCAGGCCTTGATCACGAAGTCATTGACCGACAGCTTGTAGGTCGCGCCATCGCGCTCGTTGAGCTGCTTGCGCAGGGCCAGCAGGGCATCGAGTTCGATATCCACCGTCAGGTAGAAATGCGGCACGGTCTGCTTCGATTCCGACAGGCGGCGGGCAATGGTCTTGCGCATGCCGCTGTTGGGGAATTCGGTGTAGCTCTGCCACGGCATCGGCTTCAGCGCTGCCGGCTTGGCCGCCGGAGCCGGAGCAGCAGCGACCGGAGCAGCAGCCGGAGCCACCACCGCCGGAGCGGCAGCCTTGGCAGCACCGCCCTGAGCCTTCGCCTTTTCGACGTCGGCCTTGACGATACGGCCACGCGGACCGCTGCCCGCGATCAGGGACAGGTCAAGGTCAGCGGCCTTGGCCAGACGCCTGGCCAGCGGGCTGGCGAACACGCGACCCGCCACCGGAGCGGCAGCAGCCACAGCAGCCACCGGAGCAGCGGCAGCCGGGGCCGCCGCAACCGGAGCAGCAGCGGCAGGAGCCGCCGGAGCGCCGCCATTAACCAGAGCGTCGATTGCCGAAGCGTCATCGCCCTCTTCCAGCAGCACGCCGATCAGCGAGTTGACGGCAACGCCTTCGGTGCCTTCCGGCACCAGGATCTTGCCCAGCACGCCTTCGTCAGCCGCCTCGAATTCCATCGTCGCCTTGTCGGTTTCGATTTCGGCGATCACCTCACCGGCGGCGACGGCATCGCCTTCCTTTTTGCACCACTTCGCCAGCTTGCCTTCGGTCATCGTCGGCGAGAGGGCAGGCATCAGGATTTTTTGCGCCATTATGCTCGGTTCCCTCTGTGGTGTTACGAGGCGTAGCAGACGGCCTTGACCGCCTCAACGATACGGTTGACGTCCGGCACCACCAGCTTTTCGAGGTTGGCAGCATAGGGCATCGGCACGTCCACACCGGTCACGCGACGAACCGGAGCATCGAGCCAATCGAACGCCTGTTCGTTCACCACGGCCGAGATTTCCGAACCGATACCGGCGAACGGCCAGCCTTCTTCCACCGACACGCAGCGATTGGTCTTTTTGACCGACTGCACGATGGTCGGCACGTCCAGCGGACGGATCGAGCGCAGGTTGATCACTTCGGCGCTGATGCCCTGGGCGGCCAGCACTTCAGCGGCTTCGAGGGCGGTACCGACCATCAGCGAGAAGGCGGTGATGGTGACATCGGTGCCCGGACGCTCGATCTTGGCCTTGCCGATCGGAATGATGTAATCCGGATCATCCGGCACGTCGAACGACTGTCCGTACAGGATTTCGTTTTCCAGGAACACCACCGGGTTCGGATCGCGGATCGCCGCCTTCAGCAGGCCCTTGGCATCAGCCGCCGACCACGGCGACAGAACCTTCAGACCCGGGCAATGGGCGTACCACGAGGCATAGCACTGGCTGTGCTGCGCGCCGACACGCGCCGCCGCACCGTTGGCACCACGGAACACGATCGGGCAGCCCAGCTGGCCACCGGCCATGTACAGGGTCTTGGCCGCCGAGTTGATGATGTGGTCAATGGCCTGCATCGAGAAGTTGAAGGTCATGAACTCGACGATCGGGCGCAGGCCCTTGAACGCCGCACCAGCGGCCATCCCGGTAAAGCCCAGTTCGGTGATCGGGGTATCGACCACGCGCTTGGGACCGAATTCGTCCAGCAGACCCTGCGACACCTTGTAGGCGCCCTGATACTGGGCCACTTCTTCGCCCAGCAGGAAGACCTTTTCGTCGCGGCGCATTTCTTCGGCCATGGCGTCGCGCAGGGCTTCGCGCACGGTCATCCGCACGGTCTTGTCATAGGTCTTTTCATCCGGCATCGGGCCGGAATAGGCGGTTTTGGTCAGAATGACCGGGTCCAGCTCTTCCGCCGGGCCAGCAGCCACCGCCGCCACCGGGGCAGCCGCCACCGGAGCCGGAGCAGCAACGACCGAGGCCGCAGCAACCGGAGCCGGAGCCGCCGCAGCGTCCAGCGCGCTGGCGTCTTCGCCATCGGCGAGGATCAGGGCGATCAGGGTATTGACCGCAACACCCTCGGTGCCTTCCTGCACCAGGATCTTGCCCAGCACGCCTTCATCGGCGGCTTCGAATTCCATCGTCGCCTTGTCGGTTTCGATTTCGGCAATCACGTCACCGGCGGCAACGGTATCACCTTCTTTTTTGCACCACTTGGCCAGCTTGCCCTCGGTCATGGTCGGCGAGAGAGCGGGCATCAGAACCTGAATCGGCATAGACGAATTCCTTCCCTCAGGCTTCAATCAGGACGTCAGTGTACAGCTCCGACGGATCGGGTTCGGGGCTGGTCTGGGCGAATTCGGCGGACTCGGTGACGATCGCCTTCACTTCCTTGTCGATTTCCTTCAGGCCGTCTTCGTCGATCACGCCCAGACCCAGAATCTTGTTTTTCACCTGATCAATCGGGTCGTGTTCGCTCCGCATCTTGGCAACTTCTTCCTTGCTGCGGTACTTGGCCGGGTCAGACATCGAGTGACCCCGGTAACGGTAGGTCTTGGCCTCGAGAATGTACGGACCCTTGCCCGAGCGGGCATGTTCGGCGGCACGCTGGCCGGCTTCGAACACCGCTTCGACGCTCATCCCGTCCACGGCTTCAGAGGCAATGCCATAGGCGCTGCCGCGCAGGTGCAGGTCGGGGTTGGCCGAGGCGCGCTCGACCGAGGTGCCCATGCCATAGCGGTTGTTTTCGATCACGTACACGACCGGCAGCTTCCACAGCGCGGCCATGTTGAAGCTTTCGTAAACCTGACCCTGGTTAACGGCACCGTCGCCCAGATAGCAGAAGCAGACACCGTTGTCGCCGCTGTACTGGTGGGCAAAGGCCAGACCCGTCCCCAGCGGAACCTGCGCCGCCACGATCCCATGGCCGCCGAAGAACCCCTTTTCGGCAGAGAACATGTGCATCGAGCCGCCCTTGCCCTTGGAATAGCCACCACGGCGACCGGTCAGTTCGGCCATCACGCCCTTGGCGTCCATCCCACTGGCCAGCATGTGCCCGTGGTCACGATAGCTGGTGATCACCGTATCCTGTTCTTCTGAACAGGCTTCCAGCCCGACCACCACGGCTTCCTGTCCGATGTACAGGTGGCAGAAGCCACCGATCAGACCCATGCCGTACAGCTGACCAGCCTTTTCTTCGAAACGGCGAATCAGCAGCATATCTTTGTAGAAGCGTACCAGATCTTCGGGGCTGACCAGTTGATCGCCACTTTTCTGGACGCGCGGCTTGCGCCGGGGTGCCTGAGACATGTTTCCTCCCCCACTGTGGGATAGCAAAACACCCAAGCTATCCTCCCTCCTGCCGGTTCCCTGTCTCTCGGGTCGGGCAAAGGGGCGGTTGACGCTTGGGAACGTGTTCTCAAGGTATGCATCCGCCGCCGCGATGCAAGCGATTTGTCATTGCTAACCTATTGTTTTGCAACGCACAATTAAATATTAACCGAATAATGGTTAAGTGGCTGTTGCGACGAATTTTTCCCCGTAAAGGCGAATGGGACATTTCCCATAAATTCCGCCATACAGATCAAAAGAGAAATAATGTTTCCGTATTGACCAGAGGCAGTAACCAAAAATTCTTCTCTCGCCCCACCCAAAAAGATGGGGAAATGCGACAGCCCCGCCACCCAAAAGGGCCGACGGGGCTGTGAGAGAGCATGGTGTGAATCGGTCTGTTGGTTATTGCTGTCGTGGAGCCTGCGCCAGCGGGATCAGCTTTTCGTCTGCACGCCCCAGATTCAGCATCAGCCGCACGCGTTCTTCCAGCATGTCGAGATCAAGGTTGTTCTCATGCAGCAGGGCCACCCGCCGTTCCAGATCGACGCGCTGGGCGGCGACTTCCTGAGCGGCGATTTCGGCTTTGGCAATTTCCTGCCGCACCTGTACCCACGCCATCAGGCCGCGATCACCCTGCACCGCATGAACGCCAAAGTAGATTACCACTGCAACACCAAGCAGTGGCCCCAAGGCATTCCGGGCATGTCGTCGAAGGCTGTCGAAGATAATCATGTCCCTAGGCAAACATTGCTGCTGGCGTGCGTCAAGCGGAATGATTACAGCAGTAACGCTTTCACGCAGGTGCGCAGATTATCGAGAACCGGCGAGCGCAGGGCACGGGGCGTTGCCAAGGCCAGCCGGGCAATTGGCGCACCACCGGCAAAGGGGCGATAGACCACGCCGGGCAAGCGAATCTGCGCGATGGAGGCAGTGACGATCGACACCCCCAGCCCGGCGGCCACCAGATTGACCACCGAGGACATTTGTGGTGCCTCCTGTCCAACCAACGGTTCAAACCCCGCCTGCCCGCACACCCTGACGATCTCGTCATACAGCGACAGCCCGACGCCACGCGGAAACAACACGAATCGCTCCTGCGCCAACGCCGCCAGAGGCAGCGAAGTCTGCTCGGCGGCCAGCGGGTGGTGAACCGGCAAGGCCATCAACATCGCTTCGTCCGGCAAGGCGTGCAGGGTGATATCCGGCCAGGCACTCTCCGGCCCCGGCCTGATGAAGGCGGCATCCAGTTCCAGCCGCCCCAGCTTTTCAAGCAGGCTGTCGGAATGCATTTCCTCCAGATGCAGCTCCACGTCAGGCCAGCCGGTGCGAAAGGCCCGGATAGCCTCGGACACCAGCGGGTTGAACGACGCCGAGCCGGTAAAGCCCAGCGCCAGCCGCCCGACCTCCCCCCGCTCGGCACGGATGGCCGCCGCCTTGGCCCGCTCGGCGGCGGTCAGGGCGGCGCGGGCCTCGGGTAGAAAAGCCTCTCCGGCCTTGGTCAGTTCCGCACCATGCGGAACGCGGTGGAACAGGGCCATCCCCACCTCCCGTTCCAGATCACGGATTTGCTGACTGAGCGGCGGCTGCCCAATCCCCAAACGCCCCGCCGCACGGGTGAAATTCCGTTCCTCGGCCACCGCCACGAAATAGCGCAGATGCCGCAGCTCCATCCGGTATCTCCAAAACATATTAAGAAAGACATTTTCATATATTGGACAAATGCCACCCCGCAGGCTAGCTGTGAAAGAAAGAAAGGACACCCTGCCATGCAGCCTGCCCCCCCCCCTGCCGCCCAGTATTACGAACGAGGCACCCCGGCCTATCGCCGGGTCAGCTTTGCCCTGTTCCTGGCCGGGTATGCCACCTTTTCCCTGTTGTACTGCGTGCAGCCGATGCTGCCCGCCTTTGCCGACCATTTCGGGGTCAGCCCGGCGGAAAGCTCGTTGGCCCTGTCGCTGTCCACCGGGGCACTGGCAATTGCCATCTTTGGAGCAGCGGCGGTGTCCGAAGGCTTCGGGCGGCGCGCCCTGATGGGCTTTGGGGTGGCCGCCGCTGCGGTGCTCAACCTGCTGACCGCCATCTGTGACAACTGGCACCTGTTGCTGGTCATCCGTGCCCTTGAAGGATTTGTTCTTGGCGGCGTGCCAGCGGTCGCCATGGCCTATCTGGCCGAGGAAATCTCACCCAAAGGACTGGCGCAGGCGATGGGCCTGTACGTCACCGGCAACGCCTTTGGCGGCATGAGCGGACGAGTGATCACCGGCTTCATCGCCGAGTATTTTTCCTGGCGTCCGGCGCTGGGCGTGCTCGGCCTGATCGGCCTGCTGGCGGCGATTGGCTTCTGGCTGTTGCTGCCGCCGTCGCGCAACTTCGTCCGCCGTCCGGGCTTTGATCCGCTGTATCATGCCAAGGCATGGGCAGGCCACCTGCGCAACCCGGCCCTGCTCAGCCTGTTTGCCGTTGGCTTTCTGTCGATGGGGGCGTTCGTCACCATCTATAACTATGCTGGCTTTCACCTGATGGCCGCACCCTATAACCTCAACCAGACGCAGATCGGGCTGATGTTCACCGTCTATATGTTCGGGATGGCGTCCTCGTCACTGGCGGGCAGTATCGCCGACCGTTGGGGCCGCTGGCGGGTGATGGCTGTGGGGCTGGTTATCGCCCTGTCGGGGATCATGCTCGGCAGCCTTGCCGGACTCTGGAGCGCGCTGGCCGGAGTTTCCCTGCTGACCTTTGGCTTTTTCATCGCCCACACCATCGCCAGCGGCTGGGTCGGCCGACTGGCCCAGCACAGCAAGGGCCATGCGTCGTCGCTGTACCTGCTGGCCTATTACCTCGGGTCCAGCATTGTCGGGTCCGCCGGCGGCTGGTTCTGGTCGCATGGTGGCTGGGGGGCAGTGGTTGGCCTGACCGGTGTCATGTTTGCCACGGCGCTGGGGCTGGCGGTGCTGTTGCGCCGTCTGGCGCGGTAGGGACGTGGAGCGCTGCTCCACACCTCGCCGGGGCCTTCAGGCCCCGGACCCCATGCTATTGATCAGGAAAGAAAAAATGGGGAATCCGGGCGGTAGCCCGCTCTTGTTTTCCGACTTTCGCGTACCGTGGTGAATTAACGATCCCACTTAAGACCCTGCCCACCAACGTGGCTGTCCGCGATTAAACGACACAGAATCAACAAAATCCCAGAAAGACCAAGTGATTAATCTCTTAGATTGCGTTTCATGCAAAAGATGGATTAAATACCCCTAAAAGGGGAATTCACAAGATTCAGCATGCGCAGATAAGGGGTGGGGATATGGTCAAACTATCACACGTCAACGTAAAAGGATTCCGCCTGCTTGAAAATGTCGATATCTCTATCGAACAGAGTGCGACCGTAATAGTCGGTCGGAATAACAGTGGAAAAACGTCGCTGACAGAGGTATTTGACAAGTTCCTTGGCGAGCATGTTGCCTCCTTTCGTTTAGAAGATTTTTCAACCGCCGTCCGTGCTCAATTTGTCCTAGCCAAAACAATGCGCGATGCCACAGACACTCTGCCCGAAGCTGTGCTTGCGGTGCTCCCCTATATTTCATTGACGTTAACGTTTACCTACGACGGCGCTGATGCAGACCTCGGCCACCTGTCACCCTTCATCATCGATCTAGATCCAGAATGCACCAGCGCTATCGCCGTCATCGAATACTCGTGCTCGCTCAATAAGCTCGCACCACTGTTCGAGATTGCCGACTTCGAAGCCGGAGCCCCCAACGCGAACGAAATGCTGTTCCGGCACCTTCGTGATGCCATACCCAATTCTTATTCGATTAAGTCCTTCGCCATCGATCCGACAGATTCCAACAACCGGCGAGCATTTGATGGTACTACCGAACTGAAGGCACTTTTGCAGACCGGCTTTGTCAAGGCGCAGCGCACCTTGGATATGGGTAAGCGGAACGATACCGACGTGATCGGTAAGCTTCTCAACAAACTCTTCCGAACTGCCAGTAATCTCAATGCATCACCAAGAGACCAAGAAATTGCCACCCAGCTCAAGGCCGCCGTCGCAGATATTGAGCAGACCATGCAGGTTGATTTCGACGATCAGCTTAAAGGCCTTCTACCTGCCCTGAACTCATTCGGGTTCCCGAGCTTGAATGACACGGAGCTGCGCCCACAGACACAGATTGATGTCGAAACCCTTCTGACGGACAATACCCGGATTCTATACACGGGGACGGATGGCGTTCACTTACCCGAGGGCTACAATGGTCTCGGGACACGCAATCTGATTTATATCCTGCTTCAGCTCGAAGCCCTTCATAAAACCTATCGCAGTACTGCCACTCGACCGGGGACGCACCTCGTCTTCATCGAGGAGCCGGAGGCGCATCTGCATCCGCAGATGCAGGAAGTCTTCATCACGCAACTCAACGAGGCCGTTGCCACCCTCTCCAAAAAATATCCCGAAGAACCCGTTTGGCAGGTGCAGTTCATCGTCTCTACGCATTCCTCGCACCTAGCGAACGCGGCGCAGTTCGACGCTATCCGGTATTTTCTCAATGAGCCGACCACCGCTCAAGGTATCAGGCGCACGAAAGTAAAAGATTTCCGCAAAGGCGCGAATGTCATCCAAGCAGCGGATCGCAACTTCCTTCAGCAGTATATGACGCTGACAAAGTGCGACCTCTATTTTGCCGACAAGGTTATCCTTGTCGAAGGCGCAACTGAAAAAATCTTGATGCCACGTATCTTGAAATTGGTAGACAAGACGCTAGCGCCGGAGGCGAAGCTCTGCCGACAATACATTACAACGATGGAAGTGGGCGGTGCCCACGCACAGATTTTCTACCCGCTGTTGGATTTCCTTGAACTAAAAACTCTTATCATCACCGACATTGATGCAGTGCGCCTGCATCCAGACGGCAAGCTTCGCAAATGTGCCTGCTCGGAAACCGAGCGGACTTCAAACAACGCCCTGAAAACGTGGTTCGGTGACAATATGATCTCGGTCGCGGCGCTTACCGCGAAGACCCCGATCGACAAAATACGCAAATTCTGCCGCATCGCCTACCAGATGCACGAGGATGGTTCAGCCCATACCGCACGGAGTTATGAAGATGCCTTGATACTTGCCAATCTCGATCGGTTCGGGATCGCTGACGATGCGGCTGCGGGGCAGAACGCTTTTGCTGCCGCTCAAGATTTCAAGAAGTCCGAGGAGGCAATCCGTTTCGCAATCATCGAGCAAGACTGGAACGTTCCCAAATATATCAAAGAAGGACTCATCTGGCTGTCGGAGCCACCGGACGAGCCTCCCCCAGTTATCCCCGCAGACCAACCGCCTGAGCAAAAACAGCACGGTACTCCGGCACGTGAAGGTGCAGCATGACGGAACAACCATCACCGGCCCTTCTTGCCGCCCAACAGGCACAAGCTCGCCTCAACGAATGCTTGAACAACAGGCTGAACTTCCGGCTTGAAGCGGGAGCAGGGGCTGGTAAGACCTATTCGCTGGTTGCTGCCCTCAAGAAGATTATCGACGAGAATGGACCGGCGCTCATCCACGCCGGGCAGCAGGTTGCCTGCATTACCTACACTGAGGTTGCTCGACAGGAGATCGTGAACAAAATCGAGGAACATCCAGCCGTACTCGTGAATACCATTCATGGTTTCGGTTGGGCGTTTATATCACGTTTTCAAAAGACACTCCGCGAACTCGTCGCCACTCACGAGCCATACCAAGAGGCCATCAAGGCGGCAGGTGGGATTCAGAATCAGCAAGTTGACTATAATCTCGGATTCTTCGGGATCGACGAGAAACGTATCACCCTCAATCACGACGATATACCACGCTTCCTCGCGGCAATGCTCGCAAATACCAAATTCAAAACAATTTGCAAAAGCCTGTACCCCGTCCTGTTTATCGACGAGTATCAGGACACGGACCCGCTGGTGATGTCGGCACTTTCCGAGCATTTTTTTACGCCAAGAGATGGTCCGATAATCGGGCTGTTTGGAGACCACTGGCAAACCATCTATCGGAAAGATCATACTCTACTCGATCTCCCAAATGTTGCAGGTATCGATAAGAGATCGAACTTCCGTTCCGTTCCTGCGATCGTGGACGTGCTGAATCGTCTGCGCCCGGAACTTGTGCAAGAGGTCAACGACGTGGGCGGGCAAGGAGAAGCTCGCTTTTTCCACACGAACGCTTGTACCGTCGAGCGGATTGATTCTCGCAATGGCAAGCAGGAGTTACCCGACGGCGCGTATGCGGCGGCGATCGAACGCGTAAAGCAGACACTTGAAGCCGGGGGATGGAACTTCGATCCCGCCAAGACCAAGATTCTAATGTTGACTCACAATTCGATAGCAGCAGAGCACGGCTACCCGAATTTGGCCCGAATTTTTGAGCGAAACGAGGCTTTCGCCAAAAAGGAAGATGCCGCTATAGCGTTCTTGGCGGATACTGTCGAACCCATTTGTGCGGCTTACACGGCGGGCAATTTTGGCGAAATGTTCCGGATCATGGGCGGTATCCCGACCATTCGCAAGACGGCGGACAAGGTACAATGGAAGGTCGACATGGACACGCTGCTTGCAATACGTGAAAATGGGAGCATAGGTGAAGTGGTTGATCACTTAAGAGTCACGCGCCGCCCCCGTCTTAGCGATCGCGTTGCAGGTCGAGAAGATGATATTGCAAAACTCGGTCCAAAGCCAACTGAAGATGAGCCGAAATCCCTCAGGCATTATCGCGAACTGCGAAATGTGCCCTATCGCGAACTGATCGCCGTCACGGAATTCATCAATGGCTTCACGCCCTTTGCGACCCAGCACAGTGTCAAAGGTGCCGAGTTCGAAAACGTACTTGTCATTCTGAGTAGCGGCTGGAACCACTACAACTGGCCGCAATTCCTAGAACTGCTAACCACCGGAAAGATCACAGACAAAAATATAGGTGGTTTTCATCGCTGTCGAAATCTTTTCTATGTCGCGGTATCTAGGCCAAAAAAGCGTCTGGCTGTTCTCGCGACACAGGCGCTCAATGAGGAAGCTATGAAGGCTGTGACGCATCTTTTCGAAGCTGCGAACATCGTAGCGTTACAGATAGATGAATGAAACAAGCTCCGTCGTTTCCTTGACCGGCCTGCCTCAGTAGCAACCATTCCAAACCTCGCCGGGGCCTTCAGGCCCCGGACCCCGTTCCTGTGGCGGGAAACCTACTCCCCGCCACTGGCAATCTGCGCCAACTGTTGCAGCAACTGCCTGGTGCCGCTGACCCGCTTGGCCGGGTCGTCCCATTTGCGCATATAGACGATCTTGTGATCGGGACGGACCTTGACCAGCGCCACGTTCTGGCTGATGAAGCGCACCAGCCCGATCGGATTGGGAAAGGTGTTCTCACGCAGGGTCAGCACACAGCCCTTGGGACCGGCATCGACCTTTTCGATGTTGGCCGCCCGGCACAGGGCCTTGATGGCGATGATTTCCAGCAGGTTTTCGACCTCGGGCGGCAACGGGCCGAAACGGTCGATCAGCTCGACGGTCAGGTCTTCCAGCTCGGTGGCCTCGGTCACGTCGGCAATGCGGCGGTACAGCCCAAGACGCACGCCCAGATCCTTGACGTAGGCCTCGGGGATCAGCACCGGAGTTCCCAACTGGATCTGCGGCGCCCAGTCTTCGTTCACCTCGACCATCCCTTCGCCCGAGCGGGCAGCGGCAACGGCTTCTTCCAGCAGATGCTGGTACAGCTCGATCCCGACTTCCTTGATGTGGCCGGACTGCTCGTCGCCCAGCAGGTTCCCCGCCCCGCGAATGTCCAGATCGTGCGAGGCCAGCGAGAAGCCCGCCCCCAGCGTATCGAGCGTCTGCATCACCGTCAGGCGCTTTTCGGCGGCAGGCGTCATCTTGCGCCCCGGCGGCAGGGTCAGATAGGCATAGCTGCGCTGCTTGCCGCGACCGACACGCCCGCGCAACTGGTACAACTGCCCCAGCCCGAACATGTCGGCCCGGTGGATGATGATGGTGTTGACGCGCGGCATGTCGAGGCCGCTTTCGATGATGTTGGTGGCCAGCAGCACATCGTATTCGCCATCGGCAAAGGCGGTCATCACCTCTTCCAGTTGGGTCGGCGGCATCTGGCCGTGGGCGATCACCGTCTTGATCTCCGGCACCAGTTTGGCGAGGCGGTCGGCCACCTGATCTATGTCGGCCAGACGCGGGCAGACGTAAAAGCTCTGGCCGCCACGATAACGTTCGCGCAACAGGGCCTCGCGGATCACCACCCCGTCAAACGGAAGAACGAACGTTCTGACCGCCAGCCGGTCAACCGGCGGCGTGGCAATGATCGACAGCTCGCGCACCCCGGTTAGCGCCAGTTGCAGCGTGCGCGGGATCGGCGTTGCCGACAGGGTCAGGACGTGGACATCGGCCTTTAGCTGCTTCAGCCGTTCCTTGTGCGCCACCCCGAAATGCTGTTCTTCATCAACGATCAACAGACCCAGACGCTTGAACTTCACCGTTTTGGCCACCACCGCATGGGTGCCGACCACGATATCAATCGTGCCGTTGGCAAGGCCTTCCTTGACCTTGGTGGCATCGCGGGCGGTCACCAGACGCGACAATTGCGCAATCTGCACCGGCAGACCGGCAAAGCGCTGGCAAAAGGCCAGATAGTGCTGGCGGGCCAGCAGGGTGGTCGGCACCACCACCGCCACCTGTTGCCCGCTCATCGCCGCCACAAAGGCCGCTCGCAGGGCCACTTCGGTCTTGCCAAAGCCGACATCGCCGCACACCAGACGATCCATCGGCTTGCCCGATGCCATATCATCCAGCGTGTCGCTGATCGCTTTTAACTGGTCTTCGGTTTCGGCATAGGGGAAGCGGGCACAGAATTCGTCATAGGCCCCCTCGGGGGTCGGCAGGACTTCGGCCTGTTTCATGTGCCGCAGGGCGGCCACCTGAATCAGTTGCGAGGCCATGTCGCGAATGCGCTCTTTCAATTTGGCCTTGCGGGCCTGCCATGCCGGGCTGCCCAGACGGTCCAGATGCACCCCGGCAGTTTCCGAGCCAAAGCGCGACAGCACGTCGAGGTTTTCCACCGGCACATACAGCTTGTCGCCGCCGTCATAAATCAGCCGCAGGCAGTCATGCGGCGCATCGGCCACCGACAGCGTTTCCAGACCGTCATAGCGGCCAATGCCGTGTTCGACATGGACCACCAGATCGCCTTCGGCCAGCGCCGAAACGTCCTGAATGAACTTGTCGGCCTTGCGCTTTTTCTTTGCCGGGCGCGCCAGCCGGTCGCCCAGAATGTCCGGCTCGGCAATCAGCGTCAGGCCCGGTGCCTCAAAGCCATGTTCGGCCCCCAGCACGATCACCGGCACCGTGCGGGCGTCGGCGTCGGTGGCTTCCTGCCAGCTTTCGACCGGGGTCAGCCCCGGCAGGCCGTGGTCGCGCAGCACCCCCATCAGGCGGTCACGCAAGCCCAGCGAATAGGCTGCCAGCACGACCTTCTGGCCGCGCTGCTGCTCGGCGATCACATGCTGGCGCACGGCATCATAGACGTTGTCACCGGGGCGCGCCCGCACGTCAGCGAAGTCGCGGCCTGACCGCCCCTCTGCCGAGAACGACCGTTCTGTGAACTCTGGCAGATCGAAGGGCGAGAAGGCCAGCGACGGCACCGCTGCCAGCAGGCGCGGGAACTCTTCCGGTTCCATGTACAGGCGTTCGGGCGGCAACGGGTGATACACAATGCCGCCGTCTTCGATCGCCTGCCCTTCCAGCGACAGGCGGGCATCAAAGTATTCGCGGATCAGCTCGATGCGGGCCTGCCATGCCTGATCGGCCTGATGATCCAGCGTCACCACCGCCGACGGCAGATAGGCGAACAGCGTATCAAGGCCGTCATGGAACAGCGGCAACCAGTGCTCCATCCCCTGCATCTTGCGGCGCTCGCTGACCGCCTCGTACAGCAGGTCGTTCTTGCCGACCGTCCCGAACAGTTCGCGGTACAGGGTGCGGAAGCGCGATACCGAATCCTCGTCCAGCACCACTTCACTGACCGGCTTCAGGGTGATGCTCTTCAGCGTGCCGCTGGTCCGCTGGGTCAGCGGATCAAAGGTGCGGATGGCATCGACTTCATCACCAAAGAAATCCAGCCGGTACGGCTCGTCACTGCCGGGGGCGAACAGGTCGATGATGCCGCCACGCACGGCAAATTCACCCGGCTCCATCACCTGTTCCGCCCGCTGATAGCCGTTGCGGACCAGATAGCCCATCAGCGCATCAACGTTGGCGTCCTTGCCGGCAAAAATCGGAAAGGTGCTGCGCCGGAACACCACCGGACGGGGGACACGCTGGGTCACTGCCGCCACTGTGGTCAAAACCAGCCGGGTCGGGCCGGTGGTCTGTCCCTTGTCACCGCGCGGCAGCGCCAGTTGCGTCAGGCAATCCACCCGCCGGGCGATGATCTGGGTCGAGGGAGAGGCCCGGTCATAGGGCACACAATCCCACGCCGGAAACTCCAGCACCTCCAGTTGCGGGGCAAAGAAGCGCACCGCTTGTGCCAGTTGATCCATCCGCACATCGTCACGACAGATGTGCAGGATATCCCGCTGATGCCCGGCCATCGCCCACTGACTGAGCAGCAGGGCATCAAGGCCTTCGGGCAGACTGGCGAGGGTGCTGCGGCCTGTCGCCGCAAACAGGGTGCTGAAGTCGCTCACGCTGGTTTACTCGTAGGGCTTGTAGGCCAGGATCATGGCAAAGATGTCGGTATCATAGGCCGCCGGAACCGGCTTTTTGCCGATCACCCAGTCCATGATATCGACATCCAGCTCGTCCAGCAGGGCCTCCAGCCGGTCGAGCTGCTCGTCGCTGAGGGTCGCAACCTGCGCCGTCACAAAGCCGCCCAGCATGACATCCGCTTCTTTCATGCCACGGTGGTTGCCCCGATACAAAATCCGCTTGCGTCGTTCATCAAGCACAGCAGTCATCGCATCCCTCATCGTTACCAGCAGCGACATCCGCCGCCGGGAGTGTTCTGATAGTGCAGTGGGTGGTATAAAGCCTTCGCCTGTTATTGGAAAGAACCTGTCACCCCTCATGCGTCCTTATATTCTCAATCCGCTGTTTACCAGCCTCGACAGCCTGCCCGGACTGGGCAAGCGCCTTGGTCCCCTGTACACCCGACTGGTCGGCGGCAACGGCCATGTGGTCGATGCGCTGTGGCATTTGCCCAACGGAGTGATCGACCGCCGGTTCTGCCCGTCGGTTGCCAATGCCCCCGATGGCGTGGTGGCAACGGTAACGGTCGAGATCGAGGCCCATTTCCCGCCGTCCAGCAGCAAGGGACCATACCGCGTGCGCTGCCGGGACCGCAGCGGCTTTTTGACCCTGACCTATTTCCATGGCCGCCGCGACTATCTGGAAGCCTTGCTTCCCGTTGGTCAGACGATGGTCGTGTCAGGAAAGATAGAGGTGTTCAACAGCGAACGCCAGATGACCCACCCTGATCATGTGGTGCCGGCGGCCCGGCGGGCCGAGGTCGAAATTGTCGAGCCGATTTACCCGCTGACCGCGGGCATCACCCAGAAAGTCGCCACCAAACTGGCCCGCGCCGCACTGGCGCTGGCCCCCGAGTTGCCCGAATGGCTGGATGGCCCGCTGAAAGCCCAGCGCGACTGGCCGGACTGGCGCACCGCCATTGCCACCTTGCATGCGCCACACGATGACGGCGAGTTGACCGCCTTCAGCCCGATCCGTCAGCGGCTGGCCTATGACGAATTGCTGGCTAACCAGTTGGCGCTGTTGCTGGTCCGCCGATCCAACCGCCATCAGGCCGGGCGGATTCTGGAAGGCGATGGTCGTCTGCGGAACGCCGTCGCCGCTGCCCTGCCCTTTCAGTTGACCGGCGCCCAGCAACGGGCACTCGCCGAAATATATGCCGACATGGCCAAACCGGACCGCATGCTGCGGCTGGTGCAAGGCGATGTTGGCAGCGGCAAGACGATGGTTGCCCTGATGGCGATGCTGGCGGCGGTCGAAAGCGGCGCGCAGGCGGCGCTGATGGCTCCGACTGAAATTCTGGCTCGCCAACACGCCGAAACCCTCGCCCCGCTGGCCGAAGCCGCCGGGTTCCGGCTGGCGGTGCTGACCGGGCGCGACAAGGGCAAGGCCCGGCAGGCTCTGCTCGACCGTCTGGCCGCAGGCAAGATTGACATTCTGGTTGGCACCCACGCCCTGTTTCAGGCCGATGTGCAGTTCCATGATCTGGCGCTGGCGGTGATTGATGAACAGCACCGTTTCGGGGTCTTTCAGCGGCTGGAACTGGCCGCCAAGGGGCGGAACACCGATGTGCTGGTGATGACCGCCACCCCCATTCCGCGCACGCTGGCCCTGACCCAGTACGGCGACATGGACGCCAGCAAGCTGGATGAAAAACCCCCCGGACGCAAGCCGGTGGACACGCGCGTGTTGCCCAACAGCCGGATGGACGACGTGGTTGCCGGACTGGCGCGGACGGTTGCCAGCGGCAGCAAGGTCTATTGGGTCTGCCCGCTGGTCGAAGAATCCGAGCTGATTGATCTGGCTGCCGCCGAGGAACGCTATCAGTATCTGCAACAGGTGTTCGGTGACCGGGTTGGCCTGATCCATGGCAAGATGGCGGCGCAAGACAAGGATCTGGTGATGGAGCGGTTCGTCGGCGATCAGCTCGACATGCTGGTTGCCACCACCGTCATCGAAGTCGGCGTCAACGTCCCCGCCGCCACGGTGATGGTGATCGAGCACGCCGAACGCTTTGGCCTCGCCCAGTTGCACCAGTTGCGCGGGCGCATCGGGCGCGGCGACAAGGCATCGACCTGTTTGCTGCTGTATGTGCATCCGCTGTCTGAAACCGCCAAGGCCCGGCTGGAGATCATGCGCCAGAGCGAAGACGGTTTCCTGATCGCCGAAGAAGACCTGCGCCTGCGTGGTGGCGGCGAGGTTCTGGGCACCCGTCAGTCGGGCTTGCCGGAATTCCGCCTGGCCGATCTGGCCGTCCATGGCGACCTGCTGGCGATTGCCCGCAAGGATGCCGCGCTGATCGTCGAGCAGGACCCCGATTTTGAAAGCCCGCGCGGTCAGGCTCTGCGTGTCTTGCTGTATCTGTTCGAGCGTGACAGCGCGGTCAAAACCCTCCGGTCGGGGTAATCAGGGGGTTGGGGTAATCAGGCCACCGGACACCACCAGCTTGATGCCGTCTTCAACCGACATGGTCAGGGGCTTCAGCGCGGTGCGCGGTACAAACAGCAAAAATCCCGAGGTCGGATTGGGGGTGGTCGGAATGAACACGTTCACGCAGTCCTCCCCCAGCACTGTTTCAACCTCGCCGCCGGTTGTCCCCGAGACAAAGCCCAGAACCCACAGACCTTTGCGGGGATATTCCACCAGCACCACCTGTCGGAAGGCCGTCGATTGCTGGGCGAGAACCGTTTCAAAAATCTGCTTGATGGCGGCATAGACCGATCGGATGATCGGCATCCGGGCCAGCAGGCTTTCCCAACTGCGCACCACAAACCGCCCGACAAAGCCAGCGGTCAGCATCCCGATCAGGATCAGGGCCAGCAACAGGGCGATAACCCCCAGCCCCGGAATGGAGCCGGGAAAGAACACGTCGTACCGCGCCGGGATCAGACTGCGCACGCCCTGATCCACCCAGGTGATCAAGGCCCACGCGGTATAGAAGGTAATCGCCGCCGGGGCGGTCACCAGAATGCCGGCAAACAGATAGGCCCGCAGGCGGCCCATCACGGTTATGCGCGGCGGGTCATGCCGCGGAGTGTCCGGGGGTGGTACAACGGTCAAAAGGCTCTCCTGCTCTTTACATATGCCGATCCGTGATTGCGCGGATATTGCGCACAAAGATCTTCAGCAAAGCCCGGATAAAGGGATCGGCGGCGTTCAGCTTGCTTTGAAACTGGTCGCGACCGACGACAACCAGAGTTGTCTGTTCGGTTGCCACTGCGCAGGCCATGCGGGGCTGGTCATCAACCAGAGCCATCTCCCCAAAGATCCCCCCTTTGGTCAGCTCCCCCAATACGACCGTACTGCCATCTGGCTTGCTCCGCTGGATCTGGACTTTTCCGTCCTGTACCAGATAGGCACGATCCCCCACATCCCCCATCCGGAAAATGTATTGCCCCGGGAAAAAAACCTTTCGGTCTACAAAACGCGTCTCACCCGCCATGTCCCCTCCGACCTGTTACCCTGTAAACCGTACCGTCAAATCAGACTGCGTAAAACCGAAAACCATGCAGCATGATTGTATCACATCCCCGCAGCACAGCCCATCACCGGCCCAGATCGACAACTTTACGGGCCAGATCAAGGATATGCGGATCATCTTCGGTGATTTCCCGCAACAACAGATGCTCGATCACTTCCGTGACTTTCACCCGCACCCCCCAGGACAGTGCCGTCCGTTGGGCCGCTTCGATACTGTCCTGTAAAATTGTCAGCAGGTCACGATGCTCTTGCGCGTGCCCTTTCAGCAAATCCAGATCGAGCCACAGGTGCAGGACATGCTCTTCTTCGGCAAAATGCGCCCTTACCCCACGAAGCAAATCGCGGATGTGGGTTTGAAAGCGATGCTCTTCGGCGTCACACGCTGCCAGCCGAACCTCCCCGGAAAGCCAGAGGAGTTCCTGGTGCTGCTTTTCCAGACGGATAAAACTGGCCACTCCATCAGAAAGTCGCGATATCTTTTCTTCAGGCATTGAATGCCCTCACCAGACGTCAGGACTGCCCCTCCTGTCACCTGTGCCCCAGAGTAGCAGCACTCCCCTCTGACTCCATGGAAATTTGACAGACATGACCCCAGAGCAACAGTCATCGTCCGGTTTTCGCCTGCGCATGATGATCTGCCAAACCCGCAGGATCGGCATCGCCACGGAAAGCTGTGCCCCGCGCGGGGCCGAAGACATGACGCAGGCCTTGCAGCAGGAACTGATCCTGCGCAATCTCGCCCCATGGGTTGAATTGCAGGTTGGCCCATGCCTGGGGTACTGCTCACGCGGGCCGAACATGCGTTTGGTTGGGCATCAGCTTTACCACGGTGTCACCCTCGGCAGCCTGAATGACATCTGTACAGACATCATTGCCATTCTTGCCGCACAGGGAATTACCCCCTCTGCGCCGGATTTGACCGAAATCCTTCCCCCCATTTGACAGCGGGGCCATTTGACGACAAGGATCGAAATGGATACGGTGCATGGGCTGCTGGCGATCACTCGTCAGGGCAACAGGGACATATCCGCGTTTTTTCAGCCGCCGACCCGCTTTGCTCACGGAAGGCTCTGACCACGCAACACCAAACACAGGGAGCCTGCCATGACCACCATCGCCGATGTCGGAGCCGACATGCTGCGCGCAGCCGCCAATTTCTTTCGCGCCGTCGGGCAGGAAAACCCCGCCCTCAGCGATCAGATGAACCAGAATGCCGCAGCCTATGACAATGTTGCCACCATGCTGCAACAGGACCCGTCGATGGCCGTTGACGAAGGCTCGATGGCATAAGACGTAAAAGAAAAGCGGGCAGCCCGAGGTGTCAGGCTGCCCGTTTTAGATCAGTGTGCGTTGACACTGCTCTACGCCACCAGGTTCAGAACCTCAGCTTTCTGAGCATAGGGCGTATCCCCGGTCTGGACCGCTGTCATGCTTTGCATATAGGCCGCCGTCGCCTGACGGGCCGCCTGCAGCAATTGACCACTCCCAATCCAGTCATACCCGTAATACCCCACCCCTTGACTAGCGGAAGAGGGTGCCGGACTGACTGTTTCCGCAGCAGAAGATGTTCCCTGCTCTTCCGTGCCAGCTTCTTCCGAACTGGCCGCGGCTTCGCTGGTGCCATCCCCAAGCTTGCTCACCGCATCCCGATAGGCCGACGAGGCCCGATCGACAACCGAGAACCCCCCACCACCGGACAGGCGCGACAGCACGTCCTGCAGGCTCGAAAGGGTTGTCGACGACAGCAAAACCGCCTGGAACGTCATTGGCCGATAGGCTTCGGCCTCATCACGACCCCGTCCTTGCGACGAGTTCCCTTGCGAATCTTTTCCGCTGTCGGTCGTACCGGTCTGTGTGATCTGCACCGGACGAACCGGTGATACTGCGCTTATGTTATACGTCGCCAGAGGCTGGCGATTCATGATGTCGGATGTAATCTGTTCCATGACCCGTCCAACCTTCTGCTGTACGGCTCAATGCGGAAACCCGCCTAGAGCGATTACCACCATCCTGGTACCCCGTGCGTCCGGTACAGTAACATTAATCCGGGCATTGGTCTTGGGCAAAAATGACGCAAAACGAAAACGGCGCCCTCAAGGACTGAGGCGCCGTTTTCGTTTTGCGGTTTCCGTCGGGGGAACGGAATTTAGTGGTCGGAGCGGCGGGATTCGAACCCACGACCCCTTGACCCCCAGTCAAGTGCGCTACCAGGCTGCGCTACGCTCCGACCGTGCTCCCCAGTCTCCTGGGCAGGCGCGCAATATATCCAGCACATCGCCCTCTGGCAACAACGAAATGCATGTTTCTCAAACTTTTTTTTCAAAAAAAAGGGCCGCCAACGCGACCCTTTTCATAACAGCCTCAGCCGTAACACGCCCGCAAAGAAGCGCCGCACCGATTTCGAGCCTTTAAGGCAGACGGCGGTCAATGCACCTTACTCGCCTCGCGCAGCAGCGTGCTGACGATCGACAATTCGGCAATTACCGACTGCACCACACCCTTGACCTGTTCCGGCAGAGCGGCGGCTTCTGATCGCTGCTCCAGCACAGAGATGACATCAGCCGGAGCCGGAGCAGCCGCCTGTTCTTCCATCTCATCGTCGGCATCGATCGGGTCGAGCGGCTTCAGGCCACCTTCACGCAGCAGTTTCTGCACACCCTTGATGGTGAAACCGTCATCATACAACAGGCTGCGAATACGCCGCAGCAAAGCCACGTCTTCCGGGCGATAATAGCGACGCCCACCGCCTCGTTTCATCGGGCGGATCTGGGTGAACTTGGTTTCCCAAAAGCGCAGGACATGCTGAGGAACATCCAGGTCCTCGGCAACCTCGCTGATGGTGCGGAACGCGGACTCCGATTTTGCAGGCCGCCGGGGATCAATGGTTTGTGACATTGCCCTTTCCATTAAGCCTTAGCCTCTTGTCCCGCATTGATCTGCCCTTTGAGCAACTGCGACGGACGAAACACCAGCACGCGGCGGGGGCAAATCGGCACCTCTTCACCGGTTTTGGGATTACGACCAACGCGCTGCCCCTTCTGGCGGACAGAAAAACTGCCGAACGAAGAGATCTTGACGCTTTCACCAGCGGCCAGAGCGTTGGAAATTTCTTCCAGCACCATTTCCAGAAGTTCTGCCGACTCGTTCCGCGACAGCCCAACTTCCTGATAGACCGCTTCACTCAACTGAGCACGGGTAATGGTTTGTTCAGACATGTCGCTCTCGCTTTCAGGAGAAAATCCTGGAATCACGGTAACGCCATGACAGAAATCCGTCAATATCAGTTAGTTGCCAAAGAGTCAGCGAAAGGGGCCAAAATACGCTTTTGGCCCCTGTTTTCAGCTTTGTCGGGAAAAATCGCCTGTGGCGTTTACATGCGGACCAGAGCAGAACCCCAGGTAAAACCGCCCCCCATCGCCTCCAGCAGGACCAGTTGCCCTTTTTGCACCCGGCCATCACTGACCGCTTCGGCCAGGGCCAGCGGAATCGATGCCGCCGAGGTGTTGGCGTGCCGGTCAACCGTCATCACCACTTTCTCCAGCGCCATACCCAGTTTGCGGGCGGTGCCTTCGATAATGCGGCGATTGGCCTGATGCGGCACCAGCCAGTCGATATCGCCCGGCTGCAATCCGGTCGCCTCAAGGGCCTCTTCAACCACCGAAGCCAGATTGACCACCGCATGGCGGAACACTTCACGGCCATGCATCCGCAACAGGCCGGTGGTCTGGGTCGATGACGGCCCCCCATCGACATACAGCAGCTCGCGGTGACGGCCGTCGGCATGCAGGTGGGTGGTCAGGATACCACTATCGGCCGACGAACCATCACCCGGCGCGGCCTGAAGGACCACAGCCCCGGCCCCGTCACCGAACAGGACACAGGTTCCCCGGTCTTCCCAGTCGAGAATGCGGGAAAACGTCTCGGCACCGATCACCAGCGCCGTTTTGGCCTGCCCGGCCTTGACGAAATTATCCGCCACCGACAGGGCATAGACAAAGCCCGAGCACACCGCCTGCACGTCAAAGGCCGGTCCGCCGAAGCATCCCAGATTGGCCTGCACGGTGGCGGCGGTAGACGGGAAGGTCCGGTCCGGGGTTGCCGTCGCCAACACGATCAGATCGACGTCGGTCCCGGCAATCCCGGCAGCATCCAGAGCCTTTTGCGCCGCCTTGGTCGCCAGATCAGAGGTCCACTCCCCCTCTGCTGCCATATGGCGCTGACGGATGCCGGTTCTTTCGATGATCCACTCATCGGAAGTATCAACCTTGGCCGCCAGTTCGGCGTTTGTTACCACCCGCTCCGGAAGATAGGAGCCAGTACCAACAATAAGCGAGCGCGTGATCATGACCTTACGACGCCTGGGCCGGTTTCCCGGACTGCGACTCTCCGTTACCGCCCGGAGCTGTCGCCGTTAAGTCTTGTTCTGCCGCGAGGCCCCCACCATCCTCCCCGTCGGCACGGGAAGCAGGTGTGTCCGGGGCGTCTTCGGCACGGCCATGGGAATACAAACGCTGACACTCTTCCTTGATCTTGCTGTTCAGATCATTGGAAATCAGGTTTACCGCCACACCAATGGCATTGGCAAACCCCAGCGCATCCGTACCACCATGACTTTTGACGCAAACGCCATTCAATCCAATGAACATTGCGCCATTATAGCGGCGCGGATCGGTACGTTTGCGCACGCTTTCCAGCGCCCGCCGGGCCAGAAGATAGCCGATTTTGGCAACCAGACTGGCCTTGAAGGCATCCTTCAGGAATTGCGAATACAGCTTCGCCGTTCCCTCGGCGGTTTTCAGGGCCACGTTTCCGGTAAAGCCATCGGTGACCACAACGTCAACCGTACCCTTGCCGATATCGTCCCCTTCGACGAATCCGTAATAATCCATGGTGCCGAGTTTTTGCTCGCGCAGGATCGTCGCGGCCTGACGCAGAGAGTCAGTCCCCTTCAAATCTTCGGAGCCGATGTTCAGCAAACCCACAGACGGCCGGTCAATACCCAACAGGGTGCGCGAAAAGACTTCGCCCATCACTGCGAATTCGACCAGATTGTTGGCAGCGCATTCCGTATTTGCACCCAGGTCAAGCATGACGCTTTCCCCCCGGATGGTCGGAAGCAATGTTGCGATGGCAGGCCGATCAATGCCTGGCAACGTACGGAGGCTCAATTTTGCCATGGCCATCAAGGCACCGGTGTTGCCAGCAGACACGATGCCTGCGGCTTCACCGTCTTTAACTGCCTTGATCGCAAGCCACATGCTCGATTGGCGGCCCTGACGAACCGCCTGTGAAGGCTTGGCATCGCCGGTTACCACATCCGGCGCATGCCGGATGGTGCAAACCTTGCGAAGCTTTTTCTTCAACAGGGGAGCAAGACGCGCTTCGTCACCGAACAGCAGGAAATGCACGTTCGGATGGCGTTTCCGCGCAATCTTGACACCCTTGAGCACCATTTTGGGGGCGGCATCGCCCCCCATGGCATCGAGCGCGAGAACGAGCGGAGCGCTCAAAGCACTTTCCCCTCAGTAGAACGCGACCGAAGCGGAAACCGTCAATTAGACGGCTTCCGCTGCCACCACTTCACGACCATCGTAGTGACCGCAGGACGGGCACACATGGTGCGGACGCTTCAGCTCGCCGCAGTTCTTGCACTCAGCGTGAGCGCCAGCCGAAACGGCGTGGTGCGAACGACGCATGTCGCGACGGGACTTGGAAACTTTCTTCTTGGGAACAGCCATTTTCCACTACTCTCAGTTCTGGCGTGACCGGAAAGGCAGCCTTATTAAACAAAAACCCTTCGGTGCGCAACCATTGCCTTACGATTTTGGCATCTTTCCTGTGCGCAAAGACGACAAAACGGCAAAAGGACTCGTTTGAGCCGGATCAGACACCGCCGCAGGCAGAGTAAACTCCGCCCCCGGAGCGCGAGGGAAAGGGTCGATCCCCAGCGCCAGTTGCTCGACCACCACCGCGCCGAGATCGACGTGACCGTCAATGATCGGCTCGGGAGGTTCGGCCCCATCGGGCTCCAACTCCAACTCGGCACCGGGACTTACCTCTTCGGCGACCGAATTGAAAGAGAAAACACGCTCGACCTCTTCATTTATATCCGATTCCACCGGAACCAGAGTCACTCCGCAGGTCTGCGTCACGTGCGCGTCCACCGTTCCGGTGACCCGGACCAGCTCTCCACCGGCGAACGGCTTGACAGTAAGCTTTGCGCTTAACCGGGTCAATCCGTCGAGCGAAAGGTACCGGGCAACGGCGGCACATTCATCCGTTGACAGGGCAAGTTTCACCACGCGCCCTTCGCCCGGCAGACGTTCGACCGGATAGGGGTGGGTAAAGGGCAGCGGAGCCTCGGGGGCTCCGGTCAGGTCGGGATCAGTCATCCCCGTTACTCCTGCGGGTCAGAGGGACGCCCAGCGGCGGGCGGGGCCAGGAAACCGGCCAGCGGGGCAAAGGTCATCGTTCCCTGCGCCAAAGCCTGATAGTCCTGCTGCGCCAGCAGCTCGGCAGAGCGACGCACATAGGCCGCAATGGCAGCCACCTGCCACGGCTCGGGCTCGCTTTTGCGATACAGATTGCGGGTCAGGGCAGCGACCAGGGTTTCCTCATCGCCCTGCAACCCCTCTTCGTAGGCAGCAGCACGCCCGTAATAGGCCTTTGCCATCCGCTTGACATGCTTGCCGACGCTCAGGTCCCCCACGCCCATTTCGCGCAGGTTCCGGTCCATGTCGGCGAACATGATGTCAAACAGGAATTGCGCCGTCGGCGGACCGTCATCCGGTTGCCCCTGAACGCGCCGGATCACCAGCGCCGCATGCAGGGCAATCATGTCAAAACGGCCATCCACGGTATCGGCGATCCCCAGATGGAGGTAAAACTCCGGCTGGCGCGACTGGGCAACCAGCGCCCCGTACAGGGCATAGGCAGCCCGCTCGCGCTGACGGCGTTTAAAAAAACCAAAAACCACGCGTATCCTTTCACCGGAACCACGGGGGCACCACGGGCATGCGCCCGATCCCCTTGCCGGTTCATTCTGTCGCTGTTGGCTATGATGTATGCTTTTCCGCCAGCAGGGGCAATCACCCTTTTGCCACCATACTTCCCTTTACCCGGCAAGCAGGCTATATAACACGACAGATGTTCATTCGGGCCACCGGCAACGGCCCCGGCCCGCCCTTCTGGTAAGGACACAAGAGACTGCGATGACGAACCGTGCTTGCGATGCCCGCCCTTCGCGCCGTTCTGGTCTTATGACCCTGTGCGCCCGCGTTCTGGTCGCTGCGACCCTTGCCGTTGGCGTCACCGCCTGTTCCGCCCCCGAGGTCCAGACACGCGGCAACATTCCGACCGCCAAAAAGATCGCCGAGATCGAACCGGGCAGCACCACCCGTCCGCAGGTCGAAAGCCTGCTGGGCACCCCGTCAACCACCTCGCTGTTCGACAATGGCGAAACGTGGTTCTACATGGGGGCCTATACCCAGCAGTACGCCTATCACGCGACCGAAGAACTGGAACGCCACATCCTCGCCGTTTCGTTCGATCAGAACGGCGTGGTTTCTCAGGTCAAGGCCCTGAACAAGGATGACGGCAGCGAAATGACCCTGGTCGAGCGCAAGACCCCAACTGCGGGCAACGAGCTGACCCTGATGGAACAGCTGCTGGGTAACGTTGGTCGTTTCAGCAACGAAAACACTGGCGGCAAGGGCGTCACCCGCAAATAAGCCGAAGGGGCGGAAACTCTCCCGCCCCTCCCCTTACCATCAGGCATCAACAGGCTGGCCCGGCGCCCAGAAGACTGGCGCTTTGGCACCCTGTTCCTGTTGCTGCCGACGGGCCAGCAGCAGGGCCTCGCACAGCAGGAAATCGCCTTCATCGCTGACCTTTGCCGCCTGCAACACCGGCAACCGGTACAGCAAACGACGCGAGCCCCACACCCCGAAGCCGAAACGCTGATAGCGGTCCAGAAATGCGGGAGCATCCCAGATACTGACCGCCCAGTTCAGCACTGCCACTTCGGGGTTTTCCTGACTGGGCCGCAAGCCCTCCTCAACCGACACATTGACCGGCTTGCCTTCGCAAAAGGTCTGCATGTGGGTCATCGACGCCGCAATCAGGGTATCAACACCATCAGCCTCGCGCGCCTGCCGATAGGCCTGCAAAGCCTGTTCGATATCCTGCGCGGTAATCAGCGGACAGACCGGATTGATCATCACCAGCGTCTGGGGCTGAAGCGTGCTGATGATTTCGGCGTTGAAATCATCACTCCCGGCCTCGTCCACCGCCAGATGCGGCGGGCGGTGATGCACCTTTGCCCCCAGAGCCTCCCCCAAGGCCGCCATATCGGCATCATCGGTATTGACGTAAACCGCATCCAGCCCGCTCGCCAGCAAGGCTTCCCGCACGGCATAGGACATCATCGGCTGCCCGGCCATCAAACGCAGGTTCTTTTTGGGAACCCGCTTGCTGCCCCCCCGTGCCGGAATATGGGCGATGGTTCCGCTGAAGTTCATGACTGATACTCCTCACCGTTCCTAGAGCATTTTCCGTTCTCTCTAGATCACTTCAAATGCTCTAATATTTTGTATTTTCAGCAAATACGTCGTCGCAGATGGAGCCATCTGCTCGGGATTTGCTCTAGTGTCGTTCACAGCCGCTCACATCCCCGGCAACGGAGGCTGCGGCGCCCCCGAGGCAAACGCCTTCAGGTGGTCAATGGCACTATACCCCATCGCCAGCACCGCCTGATGGGCATTTCCGCCGATATGGGGGGTGCAGATCAGGTTTGGCAAAGCCAGAAAGTCCAGATCCTGTGGCGGTTCAGGATCATAAACATCCAAAGCCGCCCCTCCCAGATGGCCGCTGATCAGCGCCGCCTTCAGCGCCGCCTGCTCGACAATCGGGCCTCGGGCGGTATTGATCAGGATAGCCCCCGGCTTCATCGCCGCCAAGGTCTGTCCATTGACCAGATGATGGGTCAACGGTGTCAGCGGCGTGTGTACGGTCATGACATCGGCGTCACGCCAGATGGTTTCCAGCGCCACCTGTTCCAGTCCGTGGTCGCGGCAATAATCCTGCTGATCGACAATGTCATTGACCAGAACCCGGCAGCCGAACGGAGCAAGCAGCGCCGCCACATCCTTGCCGATATGCCCAAGGCCAATGATGCCGACGGTACTGCCCGACAGCTGGACACCCCCCTGCTTGAGCCATTGCCCCTCTGCCAGCAGGCGGGATGTGCGGGTCATGTTACGGGTCAGCCCCAGCATCATCCCCAGCACCAGCTCGGCGACCGAACGACGATTCACGCCGGGCGTCCAGCCGACATAAACCCCGCGTCGCCGGGCGGCCGGCACATCAACATTGTCCAGCCCCACCCCATATTTACAAACGGCCCGCAAGCGGGGCAGCCGTTCGAGAACCCAGTCGGAAACAGGATCAAGCCCGACGATCGCCGCATCGGCGTCCGCCAGAAAGTCCACCACTCCGGCCGGGTCCAGCTCGCCCTTTTCCGCCTGACGAAAGTCACAGTCCGGAAAGGCCGCCCGCAGGGCCGTCACCAACTCCGGGGTTCGGGAGAAAGACTTTGTTGTCACCTTTACGCGCATTTCTTGCCTGTTCCATCACCAGTTCCGTGATCACCCGGCATAGTCTGATCAAGAAAGGTTAAAAAGCAGTCCCTTTGCCCTCGACTTTATAATGGAACCTCAGGCAAAACAGCACAGAGAGATCTTCCCTCAAAAGAAACCGCCTGTTAGGGTTGCACCTGCGAAATGTATAGGGTATCCAGTTCGATCCTGGCAGAACGCCTGAGGGAACGGTTGAAAATGTCGGCAATTTTTGCCCACCGTTAACGTCTTCTTCATTCGGTAGCGTTAGCTTCCGGTACTGTAATGGTTTCATGCCCTTCGTGGCTTTTGCGGACTGCCCGCAGGTCAGGAACGGTGTTTGGCGGGGTGACAGTCCGTGAATTCGTTCGTTCAGCAGCTTCGCAATCTGGGGCCGTCCCGTCTCGCCGCTCTTGGTGGTGTTGGCGTCGGCCTGCTGGCGTTCATCATTTACTTCGCCACCCGCTTTTCATCGCCGCCGATGGAGCTGCTGTACGGCGATCTGCAAACCAGCGATTCCAAGGCGATCATCAGCGAGCTTGATTCGCGCAAGATCCCCTACGAAATCAAGTCGAACGGTGCCCAGATTTTTGTTCCCGGCGATCAGGTGCAGAAACTGCGCGTCCAGATGGCAGAAAAGGCCCTGCCGATGAGCGGGACCGTTGGCTATGAAGTCTTTGACAAGATGGACAGCCTGTCGGCCACCAACTTCATGCAGAACATCAACCTGATCCGCGCCACCGAAGGCGAGCTGGCACGGACCATCCGGTCCATCGACGGCGTCAAGGCGGCCCGCGTGCATCTGGTGATGCCCAAGCGTGAAATGTTCACCCGCGAAACCCAGGAACCGTCGGCGGCGGTTTACATCAAGATGGACCGTGGCCGCCTGAGCAAGGAACAGGTGCTGGCGGTTCAAAACCTGATTGCCGCCTCGGTCCCCAAGCTGAAGCCGTCGAAGATTTCGATTGTTGATGAACGCGGGACCCTGCTGTCCTCGGGCGTTGGCGATGACGCCTCGGCCACGCTGGCGACGCAGGAAGAAATGCGCCTGCACGAAGAAATGCGCCTGTCCCGTGCGGTCGAACAGCTGCTGGAAAGCGTGCTCGGGCCGGGGAAGGTTCGTGCCGAGGTCCGCGCCGACATGGCCTTTGACAAGACCGTCACCAATCAGGAAATCTACGACCCCGATGGTCAGGTTGCCCGTTCGACCGTGACGCGGGAAAACGGCTCGCAGACCTCGGAAAACCAGCCCGACGCGGTCAGCGTGTCCCAGAACCTGCCGAACGCGCAGGTCAACAACACCGGCTCGCAGGCCACCAGCCGCGAGAACGGCACCGAAGAAACCACCAACTTCGAAATCTCGCGCAAGGTCATCAACAAGGTCAACGAGGCCCCGACCATCAACCGCCTGTCGGTGGCGGTTCTGGTCGACGGTGTCTATCAGACCGATGCGCAGGGCAACAAGGTTTACGGCCCGCGTCCCGAAGCGGAAATGGACAAGCTGTCGGCCCTCGTCCGTTCGGCAATCGGCTATGATGCCAACCGTGGCGATCAGGTCGAGCTGGTGAACATGCAGTTCAACGCTCTGGGCGACATCGAAGTCCCCGAGCCGTGGATGTTCATGGGCTTCACCAAGGAAGAAGTCATGCGCATGGCCGAAGGCCTGGGCGTGGCGATTGTCGCGGTGCTGGTCATCCTGCTGGTGGTGCGCCCGCTGGTGTCGCGTGCCTTTGACGGTGCCAACTCTGCCGACGCCAAGCTGATGGGCCCCGATGGCACCCTGACCCCGCAGCTGACCGGCCCCGGTGGCGTTCCGGCACCGATCCCCGAGGAAGAAGACCTGTCCGACGAACTGATCGACATCGACAAGGTCGAAGGCCGCGTCAAGGCGTCGTCCCTGCGCAAGATCGGCGAAATCGTCGAAAAGCATCCGGAAGAGGCTTTGTCGATCATCCGCAATTGGCTATACCAGGAAACGTAATCACCGTCTCGATCGGGGGCCCCTGCGGCCCCCTTTGGAGCTTTCCGCAGACCGTGCCCCGTCCGCCGATGACGACAGACCAAGGAGGCCATGCCCATGGGCCGCATTAAGGAAGACTACCGCAGCCTGACTGGCCCGCAAAAAGCCGCCATCATGATGCTGTCACTGGGCGAAGAGCATTCGGTCAAAATCTTTTCCATGATGGAAGACGAGGAGATCAAGGAGATCTCCCAGATCATGGCAAATCTTGGCACGGTTAGCTCTGCGATTGTTGAACGACTGTTCGTTGAATTCGCTGACGCCATCTCCAATACCGGCTCGCTGGTCGGTTCGTACGACACCACCGAACGTCTCCTGATGCGATCCCTGCCCAAAGACCGGGTGGAAAGCATCATGGAAGAAATCCGTGGTCCGGCTGGCCGCACCATGTGGGACAAGCTGGGGAACGTCAACGAACAGGTGCTGGCCAACTACCTGAAAAACGAATACCCGCAGACCGTTGCGGTGGTGCTGTCCAAGATCAAGGGTGATCACGGTGCCCGCGTCCTGTCGCTGTTGCCCGAAGGCTTTGCGATGGAAGTCATCATGCGCATGCTGCACATGGAAGCCGTGCAGAAGGAAGTGCTCGATGGCGTCGAAAAGACCCTGCGCACCGAATTCATGTCGAACCTCGCCCGTACCGCCCGCCGCGATGCGCACGAGATGATGGCCGACATCTTCAACAACCTTGATCGCAACACCGAAGCCCGCTTCATGGGTGCCCTCGAAGAGCGCAACCGCGAAAGCGCGGAAAAGATCAAACAGCTCATGTTCACCTTCGAGGATCTCAGCCGCCTGGACTCGCAGGGTGTGCAGACACTGCTGCGGCATGTCGAAAAGGACAAGCTGGGCATGGCCCTGAAGGGGGCCTCGGACACCCTCAAGGACATGTTCTTCAAGAACATGTCCGAACGCGCCGGCAAAATGCTGCGCGAAGACATGGAAGCAATGGGCCCGGTGCGTCTGCGCGAAGTCGACGAAGCGCAAAACGTCATTGTGGTGTTGGCCAAGGAACTGGCAAACTCCGGGCAGATTGTTATCTCCGAAGGCAAGGACGACGACGAGCTCGTTTATTAAGGTTCGCGTCATCAGGCATTTTCGGGTGGTCGGAATGGCACCCCCGCGATCAGCGTCAGAGCGGGAAACAGCCCCTGTTTTCTGTTCTGGCGCTGCACTTATCACGGGCCTGCCGCTCCCCTGGCATAGCCTTCAGCATGTGAGGGACCATGGCAAGCGTTCGCAAATTCACCTTCGATCTGCGCTTTGACGAAGACGACGGCAACGGAGCGCCAGCCGCACGGCGGCCGGAGCGCACGATTGCGGCCCCACCTCCGCCCCCACCGCCTCCGCCGCCGCCCGAGCCGGAACCGGTGGAGCCCGCTGGCCCGCCGCTGATCTATAGCGAAGAAGACATGGAGGTCGCCCGCGAGGAGGCCTATGTCGCCGGTCACATGCGCGCCCTCGAGGAAGCTCAGGCCGCAACCGAACAGGCGATGGCCAGCGCCATGATGGCCTGCCGGGATTCCCTCGGTGGACTGATGCCCGGTATCACGGCCAGTACGGATCAGCTGGCCGAGCTGGCCTCGCAGGTTGCGGCGGAAATCTGTCGCAAGCTGTTGCCCCATACCAGCGAAAAATACGCCATCCAGGAAATCTGCGCTCTGGTTCGCAGCCTGATGCCGAACCTGATCGGGCAACCGCGCCTGCTGGTCCGCGTCCACCCGGACCTGATCAACGGCCTGCGCGAACCGCTGGACAACATCGCCCTGCGCTCCGGCTTTGAGGGCAAGGTGGTGATTCTGGAAGGCGAGAACATGGCGCTGTCCGACGCTCGCGTCGAATGGCCAGACGGCGGTGCCGAACGCAACACCACCCGCCTGTGGGGTGAAATCGACGAGCTGATCGAGCGCAATATCCCGCACTTCACCCGGGACGAAGCGCTGGAGCTGCCCGATGATGGCCAGAACAAGGCATCATCCCTGCGTGATGAGCCGTCGCCATGGCCGGGCATGGACGACCAGGCCCTCTGGTCTCCCCCCAGCCCGCACGATGACTTGCAGATTGCCCCCCTGCCAGCCTTCCATTCGTCTCCGGCAGAGCAGGCCCCATCCGGCAAGGACACCTTCAGCGAAGATGATTTCAGCGAGGCAATTCTGGCCAACCTCGGCTTCGGCCCCGCCGACGAAAGCGAAGATTTCAACGACGGGTTCCCCGATCTGGACGGTGACCTCGCCCTGACACCCGAACAGGAAGCCGAACTGGCCGCGCTGGACGCCAGCCTGACCGATGAAAAGACTGCCGCCATCGACGGTGAGCAGTCCTGAGGTTTGCAGTTTCGCTTCCCCATGACACATGCCAGCCGGGCCACCTCGCCCCGGTCCCGCAAAGGAGTACACAATGGCCGACAAGGATTTTAATCTGAACGATCTGAATGCCGGGGGCGGCAAGTCCGATGACCATTACGAGCCCCTGAATCCGGATGCGGTTCCTGACAAACCCCGCTCGGCAGCCGACCTCGAAGCTGTGTACGACATTCCGGTGCAGGTGTCTGCGGTGCTGGGCAAGTCGCACATGCAGGTTAACCAGCTGCTGAAGCTGGGCCGTGGCGCGGTGGTCGAACTCGACCGCAAGGTGGGCGAGGCGATCGACATTTACGTCAACAACCGTCTGGTCGCCCGTGGTGAAGTGGTGGTTGTCGAAGACCGCCTTGGCATCACCATGACGGAAATCATCAAGACGGAGCGGTCATAACCGCCAGCCAAGAGTACCATGATGGATAACGGCTCGGATTTCGATATTGGCCTGACCTCAGGCTCCCGCCCCTCGGAAAGCTCGTCCCGACCGTCGGCGTCAGGAAAGGGCAGGCCGGAGGGCGGCGTGCCACCGGGAGCCCCCCACGGCATCCCCCCCCGGAATCCGTGGGATCTGGGGGGAAGCCAGACAGTGGTTGACCGGGCCACCCCCATCGGCATGGCAGCAGGTGGCGTACTGTTGTTGCTGGCGATCCTGCTCGGCGGATCGCCGCTGGCGTTCCTGAACATCCCGTCGATCCTGATCGTTTTTGGTGGCGTCGCTGCGGTGACCGTCTCCAGCTTTTCATGGTCGGACATCAAGGGCAGCTGGCCCGCCATCCGCTGCGCCGTCACCTATCGCCGCCGCGATCCGCACGAAGCGGCCATGCATGTACTGGAAATCGCCGACTACGCCCGCCATTACGGCCTGTTGCGCCTGCAGGGTACCGTGCATCACAGCGCCAATGGCGAGCCGTTGCTGTTCAATGGTTTGCAGCATGTGATTGATGCCATGCCGGTGCAGGAAGTCGAACAGGTCCTGCGCACCCACAGTGCCGCCCGTGCCTATCGCCATGGTCGGGCCACCAGCATGCTGCGCCGGGCGGCGGATGTCGCACCGGCCATGGGGTTGATCGGGACACTGGTCGGTCTGGTGCAGATGCTGGGGGCGCTTGATGATCCGACTTCGATCGGTCCGGGAATGGCTGTTGCCCTGTTGACCACCCTGTACGGGGCCTGTCTCGCCCATCTGGTGCTGTCACCTCTGGCAGCGAAACTGGAACGGAATTCCGCCGAAGAGTCCCTGCTGGACGAGGTTTACATCCTGGGGGTTACCTCGGTCGGGCGCAAAGACAACCCCCGCCGCCTTGAAATGCAGCTCAACAGCATCCTGCCCCCCACACAGCGCGTTCATTTTTACGATTGATTTACGGCAGATTTACCTCTGCCCCTGTACAACAGTTCAAAAGGGATCGGCGCAGCAGGGGAAAATGATCACCCGCTGTCGGTCCCATGGTGTGGTGGGAGAGATACGGGATGCGTTTGTTAATCATCGGCAGCCTCGGTGGTCAGATTGGCGCAGCCAGTCAGATTGCCATGCGCCGGGGCGCAAAAGTCACGCAAGCCGACGATGTGGACGGCGCGCTGTCTTTGTTGCGCTCGGGGGCTGGCGCCGATCTGGTGATGATCGATGTGACGCTGGACGTCCATGCCTTCATCTCCAGCCTCGACGCTGAACGTATTGCCGTGCCCGTCGTTGCCTGTGGCGTCAGCACCGATACCCGCGCCGCCGTGGCCGCAATCCGTGCCGGTGCCAAGGAATACGTCCCCCTGCCCCCGGACCCCGATCTGATCGCCGCAGTGCTGGAAGCGGTGGCGCGACAGGATCTGGACATCATTTTCCGCGATTCCGCCATGGATCGCGTGCTGCAAATCGCCGATCAGGTGGCCCCGTCCGAGGCTGGCATCCTGATTATCGGAGAGTCCGGGACCGGCAAGGAACTGATGGCCCGCCACATCCACCAGCGATCCAAGCGGGCAGAGAAGGTCTTCGTGGCGGTCAATTGCGCCGCCATCCCCGAGAACCTGCTGGAATCCGAGCTGTTTGGCCACGAAAAAGGCGCTTTCACCGGGGCCGTCGCCCGCCGGATTGGCCGTTTTGAAGAAGCCGACGGCGGCACCCTGCTGCTGGATGAAATCTCGGAAATGGATGTGCGCCTGCAGGCCAAATTGCTGCGCGCCATTCAGGAAAAGGAGATCACCCGCGTCGGCGGTAACCAGCCGGTGAAGGTCAACGTCCGCATTCTGGCGACATCCAACCGCAATCTGCAGGAAGAATCCCGCAAGGGCACGTTCCGCGAAGACCTGTATTTCCGCCTGAACGTGGTCACCATCACCCTGCCTCCCCTGCGCGATCGCCCACAGGATGTAGCGGTGCTGGCCGAACACTTTGCCGCCAAATACGCCGAACTGAACGGGCTGCCGTTGCGCAAGATTTCCCCCGAAGCCCTGCGTCTGCTGCAACGTCATACCTGGCGCGGCAACGTGCGCGAGCTGGAAAACACCATCCACCGGGCAACCCTGCTCGCTTCAGGGCCGGACATTGGCCCCGAAGCCATCCTGCTGACCGATGATCAGGGCAATCCGATCATGCCCGGAGCCTTTGCCGCCGTCCCGATGTCCCATTCCCCGCTGATTGATCACGCCTTTGGCACGGTCCAGATCGCCGGGGAAAGCGCGACCGGTTCACTGGTCGGCCGCACGGTGGCCGATGTCGAACGCGACCTGATCATCGACACCCTGCGCCATACGATCGGCAACCGGACCCATGCGGCAAATATTCTGGGAATTTCGATCCGCACGCTGCGCAACAAATTAAAGCTGTACTCTGAACAGGGATTCAGTGTTCCTCCCCCGGGGGAAGCGGACAGTACCGCCTGATCCATCTTTCCCCGGGACATGCTCCGGTATATGCACGGTAACTAAGGAATAGCAATGGCTGAACCGTCACCACAACAGTTGAACGGTCCTGACAACGGCAAGGGCGGCGGTGCCCTTGGCGGACAGCTGACCTATTTCAAAGACCTGCTGGTGGGTTCGCTCAAGCGCGGCGACCTTGCCTTTGCCCTTGGTGTTGCCTCCATTCTGGTGATGCTGATCATCCCGATGCCGACATGGCTTCTGGATATCATGCTGGCCCTGTCGCTGACCTTTGCCGTTCTGGTTCTCATGACCGTGATCTTTATTGAAAAGGCCATGGAACTGAACTCGTTCCCGGTGATCCTGCTGATTGCCACCCTGTTCCGCCTGGCCCTCAACCTGGCCTCGACCCGCCTGATTCTTGCCCATGGCCACGAAGGCCCCGACGCGGCCGGGGCGGTGATTCAGGCCTTTGGCGGCTTTGTGATGGGCGGGAACTTCGTGATCGGGGTGATCGTGTTCGCCATCCTGATTCTGGTGAACTTCATGGTCATCACCAAGGGTTCGGGCCGTATCGCCGAAGTGACCGCCCGCTTTACCCTTGACGCCATGCCCGGCAAGCAGATGGCGATTGACGCCGACTTGTCCGCCGGGGTGATTGACGAACGCCAAGCCATTGAACGCCGCCGTGACCTGCAAAAGGAAGCCGACTTCTTCGGGGCGATGGACGGTGCGTCCAAGTTCGTCCGCGGGGAAGCCGTTGCCGGCCTGATCATCACCGCGGTCAACGTGATTGGCGGCATGATCATCGGGATGGCCCAGAACGGCATGCGCTTTGCCGACGCGGCAGACAGCTATACCCGCCTGACAGTCGGCGACGGCCTGATCAGCCAGATCCCGGCGCTGATCGTGTCGATCTCCGCCGGTCTGATGGTGTCGAAAGCCGGTCTGACCGAAAGCACCGAAATGGCGCTAGCGCACCAGTTCGGCCGCTATCCCAAGGCGTTGGGGATGTCCGGTCTGGTCTCCCTCGCCCTCGCCCTGTTGCCCGGCACGCCGTTCCTGCCCTTCATGCTGCTGGCGGTCCTCTGTGGGACCATCGCCTGGTATCTGGACACCCAGCAGAAAAAGCAAAAGCAGAACGAAGCGGTGATGGCCGAGCAGATGCAGCAGGAAAGCCCGCCTGCACCGGAAGAACCGATTTCGACTGCCCTGCGCATCGACATGGTGCGCCTGGAACTGGGTTACGGCCTGCTGTCGATGATTTCGTCCAACGGTAACCAGCGCCTGACCGACCAGATCAAGGCCCTGCGCCGGGCTCTGGCCTCGGAACTGGGCTTTGTGATGCCCAGCGTGCGCATTCAGGACAACATGCAGCTTCCGGCGAACTCCTATGCCATCTATGTCAAGGAAGTCGAAGCCGGACGCGGCGACCTGCGCCCCAACCAGTTGCTGGTGATGGACCCGCGCGGCGAAGACATTACCCTGCCCGGTGAAAAAACCCGCGAGCCGACCTTTGGCCTGCCCGCCTTGTGGATCGACGCCTCGAACCGCGAAGAAGCCTTGTTCCGGGGCTATACGGTGGTGGACCCGCCGACCGTTGTCACCACCCACCTGACCGAAGTGGTGCGCGACAACACCGCTGAACTGCTATCCTATGCCGAAACGCAAAAGCTGCTCGACGAGCTGGACAAGGAACAGCAAAAGCTGATCGCCGACCTTGTGCCGTCCCAGATTACCCTCAATGGCTTGCAGCGCGTGTTGCAGAACCTGCTGGCCGAGCGCGTTTCCATCCGCGATTTGCCAACCATTCTGGAAGGTATCTCGGAAGCCTGCGGCTTGACCCGCAACATCATGATGATCACCGAACACGTCCGCACGCGACTGGCCCGCCAGATCTGCGACGCCAACGCCGATGATAATGGTGTCATTCCGCTGGTCACCCTGTCACCATTGTGGGAGCGGGCTTTTGGTGAAGCCCTGATCGGCAATGGCGAAGAGAAACAGCTCGCCATGGCCCCCAGCCAGCTTCAGGAGTTCATCACCACTGTTCGCCAGACCTTTGAACGGTTTGCCATGCAGGGGGAAATCCCGGTTCTGCTGACCAGTCCCGGCGTTCGCCCCTATGTTCGGTCGATTGTCGAGCGTTTCCGTCCGATGACCGTGGTCATGAGCCAGAACGACATCCACCCCAAGGCTCGCATCAAGACATTGGGGCAAATCTGATGTCGCGGCGGCTCGCCCTGAATGACGTGTTCCTGCTGCCACGGCATACGCTTGTCGGCAGCATCTGGCACAGGAGGCGAGAAGCAGCATGCGGCTGAAGTGTTACTCTGCCCCCAGCATGGCCGAAGCCATGGCCGACGTCCGGCGCGAGCTGGGCGAGGATGCCATCATCGTTTCGACCCAGCGGGCCGTCGGTGGGCAAGGGGTCCGCATCACTGCCGCGCTGGAGGAAACCGCCAGCGACGACGAGGTCCACATTGCCCTGTCCGGCGGTGTTCCGTCGCCGGTGCTCGATCACATCCGGGAGCAACTGATCTATCACGGCCTGCCGCCCCGTCTGATTGAACGGCTGGTCAATGCCGCCCGTCGGGTCGGCACCGAAGACCCGACCATGGCCTGCGCCGGTGCGCTGGATGAACTGTTTGCCTTTGCCCCGCTGCCCGAACGTCAGGCACCGCGCCCGTTCATGATGGTCGGACCACCGGGTTCAGGGAAAACCATCGCCGTCGCCAAGCTGGCCGCCCGCGGGCGGTTGAACGGTCGTTCTGTCGGGGTAATCAGTGCCGATACCGTCCGCGCCGGAGCATTGGAACAGCTTTCCGCCTTTACCAACATCCTGAACGTCGATCTACGCAAGGCGCGCGGAGCCCATGCGCTGGCCCAGTTGCTGTACGAAGACATCAACCGCCACGATCTTGTCTTTATCGACACGCCGGGCCTGAATCCCTTCCTGCCGGGCGATATCGAGTATCTCGCCAACCTGATCGCCGAGGTTGATGTCGAGCCGGTGCTGGTGATGGCCGCCGGGGGCGACCCGGTCGAAGCCGCCGAAATGGCCGAAGCCTTTGCTCAGGTCGGCGCAACCCGTCTGCTGGCCACCCGCCTTGACATGACCCGTCGGCTGGGGGCCATTCTGGCTGCGGCCGATGCCGCCCAGTTCATGTTCAGTGAAGTCAGCATTAACCCACACATTGCAAATGGCCTCTGCCAGATCAACCCGGTCTCGATGGCCCGCCTGCTCATCCCCCCGGATGAGAGGTTTACACCGCCCCCGGGACGGGAGACCATCATCGAAGAATGGCCTTCCGATGGTGATTCAGGCTATGGTACAGAAACGTTTCCATCCGGACACGAACCTGAAGTAGACTTCGACCATCTGGATGACACAGCCTACGGCCATGGCGAGCAGGAAGAATTCTTGTCAACCATGAAATCCTTTACCCAACATGCAGAACAGCGCCCCGCCTTTACCTATTATGATGAGTTCGACGATGACGGAGAAGCCGTAGATCGTCATGACCAGAGAAACGAGGTTCGCCGATGAACAATCACGCACCCGCAGGGGGGAAACCCGCCCTGGCCCCGAGTGCCGGGGTGCGCCACCGGGGGAAAAACATCATCGCCGTCGCCTCTGGCAAAGGGGGCGTTGGCAAGACGTGGTTTTCAATCACCCTGTCTCACGCTTTGTCCCTGCGTGGGCAAAAGACCCTGCTGTTTGATGGCGACCTGGGCCTGGCCAACGTTGACATTCAGCTGGGGTTGATGCCCCGTCATGATCTGGGGTCGGTGATTTCGGGCAAGATCACCCTTAATCAGGCGTTCTCCCACTATGAAGCCGGTAACTTTGACGTTCTGGCTGGCCGCTCTGGCTCGGGATCGCTGGCGAACGTCCCGCTGTCGCGCCTGCAATTGCTGGGCGAGGATCTGGTCATTGCCGCCACCGGCTACAACAAGGTGATCCTCGATCTGGGCGCTGGCGTTGAAAAGTCGGTCCGTCAGTTGTCGCGGGTCGCCAATACCATTCTGGTGGTCACCTCAGACGAGCCGACCTCGCTGACCGACGCCTATGCTTTCATCAAGGTGACTGCACTGGAACGGCCGGGGTGCGACATCCGGGTGGTGGTCAATGCAGCCAACACCACCCGCGAAGGGGAACGGACCTATAACACCCTGCGCAAGGCCTGTGAGGGCTTTTTGAAGATCAGCCCGCCGCTGGCCGGGATTGTTCGACGCGACATGCGTGTCCGCGAAGCCATCCGGAACCAGACCCCCATCCTTGTCCGCTCGCCGAACTCCGAAGCTGCAATGGATGTGGAAGCGATCGCTGAACGCCTGCTTGCCGACTAAGGCAACACAGGAGAGCGGAAGGCAGGCCGAGTAAAGGACCACCAGACCATGAGCAACACCATCGCTCCTTCGACGGTGCCGCTTCCTGCCCCGTCCTCTGCAGGGCCACGCTCGGTGATGGTCTCGGTTCCGAACGCGCCGCAACCGGTGCTGTCCCTTCCTGCAGGCAGCACCGTTGAGGCTACGGTCGTCACTTCCCCGCCGCCGGATCAACAGGCCGCTCCGCCATCGACACTACCCTCGGGCAGCAGCACCAGCGGGCAGACCGTCAGCGTCAGTACGCCCTATGGCTTGTTGACCCTCAAAACCGCCCATCCCTTGCCCGAAGGGGCACAGCTCACCCTGCAAATGAGCGGTACCAAAGGTGACGCCGCCCAGTTGCGGATGGTGGCTCTGGATGGCAAGCCCATTCTGCGCGGGTTGCAGGATGCACTTTCAGCGGCCCTGCCCTCTGCCAGCAGCACAACAAGCGGCACGGTCAGCGCCCTTGCCCCTCTGACCAACGGCCTCACAACGCAGGCAATCGTTCTCAGCGGCCCCTTGCCTGCTGGGGGCGGTGCCATGGTTCTGCCTGCCGGGAGCCAGATGACCATCCGTGTGACCGGCCTGCCTGCCACACTCCCGTCGGGAGCGCTGTTGACAGCCCCTTTGGGCGGCAATGGTGGATCAGCAGCCAGCCCCCTGCCCGGTGGAGCCGGTGATGGTCCCGGAACATCTCCGGCAATGAACGGCCCGCCCGGTGGCAGCTCTGCTCCGCTTCTGTCCTCATCCCCCACCCCCATGGGGAATTCCCTGCTCAATAGCGGCAAACAAGCCCTGTCCAGTCTGTTTCAGAACGCCTCGGCCTCGTTGAAGGCCGCCGTCGGAGCCACTGCCGGGGCAGAGAACACCCCGACAGCCAGCACAGCGGCAGCCTCCCCGCCTGCTGGAACGACCTCTACCATACCGATCCCCGACCGCTCATCCCCGACTGGACTGACGCTGGTTGGCACGGTGGCCCAGCAAACAGCAGGAGGGCGCACGGTTCTCAACACCGAAGCAGGCCAGCTTGCCCTGCATGCCCGCCTGTCCCTGCCTGCCGGTAGCGCCGTCACCGTTGATGTCGTTTCCTACACCCCCGCAACAGCCACACAAGCCGCCGCCCAGACCCTGCCCCCCTTGAGTGTGCCGTTGTTTGGCGGCACAACCAGTCCTTCGGCATGGCCAACCCTCAGCGATGCGGTTTCCCTGCTGCAACAGAGCGACCCGGATGCCGCCCGTCAGCTGTTGAACAGCATTCCCGGCACGAATAGCGCCCTGCTTTCCAATGCCATCAGTTTCACCCAGGCCAGCCGGACGGGTAACCCCGGTAAATGGCCCGGAGAGCGGGTTCTGTCCGCACTGGACAAGGCCGGGGAGCGCGGGCGCCAGCTAGCCGCACAACTGGCCGAGGATATGGGATCGTTGGCCGAGCGGGCAAAACGCCCGGCGGGGAATGGTGGGGAATGGCGAGCCTTGCCGATGCCGTTCATGGATGGCAACACCATCGCCCAGATTACCATCGTCACCCGTCGGCCACAGACGGCCGAAGACCTGCCAGACAAGGACGGTGAACGGGAACGGCAGGATCAAGGGCAGCGTTTCCTGCTCGACCTGTCGCTATCCCGCCTTGGGGACTTGCAGTTCGATGGTCTGTACAAGGGGAAAAGTCGCCAGTTTGATCTGATCATCCGCACGCGCGACACCCTGCCCGCACCCATCCGTCAGACCATTCAGGCCTTGTTCGCCCAGTCATCCCAGGCTCTGCGTTTGAGTGGCGGCGTATCATTTCGGGTGACCAGCGACTTCGCCGGCCCGACCGCGGGCGAGGTCGCACAGGGGGGGATGGGAACCCGTGCAGCCAATGAGCTGGAAACCGCGACCGTCTCGGCTCTACCCTCAGGCGGCCTGACAGCCTGAGAGCTTCCGCGTGTAGAACAAAAAGATCATGGAGCGCTGCTCCAAACCTCGCCGGGGCCGTCCACCCCAGCAGACCCCATTGATTTGATATTGAAAGAAAAAAATGGGGGTTCGGGGCCTCAGGCCCCGAGCGGTTCAGGCGGAAGCCTGCACCGATTCCACCAACTGCCGTGTACTGTGACGTGAGGCACACTCACAGCTCTAATTTCTTGATTCATCGCAGTGATTTTGCGCAAAACCGAAACCGCGTTGGCGCACAATGCCCTAATTCAGCGGCGGCAGCTTGACCAGCGAGCACCAGAAATCTTCAATTCCCTTCACCACGTCAATGAAGCGGTCAAAATCAACCGGCTTGACGATGTAGCAATTGGCATGAAGTTCATAAGAGCGGTTGATATCGCTTTCTGCCTGCGAGGTGGTCAGCACAATCACCGGAATACGGCACAGGGCAGGATCGTCCTTGATCTCGGCCAACACCTCGCGCCCGTCTTTGCGGGGGAGATTCAGGTCCAGCAGCACCAGATGGGGACGCGGCACGGCTTCGTAAGCGCCCTGCCGACGTAAAAACGACAGGGCCTCGATACCATCCTGTACGACATGCAAGCGTGTCGGCACCGAACCTTCCTTGAAAGCTTCGGCAGCCAGGCGGGCATCCCCAGGATTATCTTCTACGAGCAGGATATCCATAACCACACGAGGCCCTATCCTAATCATGCCGGAGCGCCAACTGCCCAGACAAGCCATTATGACCATAATTGCCACAGACACAACGCAAAGCGCAAGAGAAGACAATGATTTATGAGCATCCAGACGAATATTTCCCGTCGGGCAGATCACAGGCCATGGTCCCAATGCACCAGACCCAAACGCCCGGCGCATTGAAAATGCACACAAACGACATCTTGTTTAAACATATATTTTGCGCCGCTCATGAAACAGGAAACAACTCCCTTAAAACCTGAACGCTCTGCTCAAAAGACTTCTGACACCGGGAATAGACTTCACCGCTGGAAACGACATCATGACGGGACAGATAGTCCTCGACTTCCTCGGCATCGACCAACAGTTGCCCCAAGCCAAAGCTTTTGGCCATGGTGCCAATCTGATGAGCGGCCTGCTGTGCCAGAATGATTTCCGTCTCGGAGAAATTCGTATCACGTCGATCAAACAGAGAGCCCATCAGAGCAAAGTGCTCCCGGCCCTGAGCCACGAAATCACCGAGAAGGGAAGAAAGAAAATCCTGCCCCAGATCGCGCTGCAACCTGTTTAATGTTTCTTTTTGTATTTTCAATATCTCGGCCAGCTGGACATCAGCCCGTGGGGCAGGCAAACCCACGTCACTCTTCGCAGGATGCCGGGCGCTGAGGACCTGATCAATGGTGCCATACAGCGCCTGCATGGTCAGCGGTTTGGCCAGAAAGGCATCCATACCGGCATCAAGGCAAACTCTGGCGTCCTCCATCATCACGTTGGCGGTCAGGGCAATGATCGGCACGCGCCCCAGCTCGCCTCCCAAAGCCCGGATCGCAGACGTTGCCTGCAAGCCATCCATGCGGGGCATCTGAACATCCATCAGGATAACATCAAAGCGCTGACGGCTGGCCCGTTCAACGCCTTCATATCCGTCATGGGCCAAAACGACCTGATAGTCGCGCTTGAGCAAAAAGCTGCAAACCACCTTTTGGTTCACCGGATTATCTTCGACCAGCAGGATGGTCAGAGGGCCGGAGGCCCGCGAAGCAGGCGGGGCCACCGACAGGGGCGGTTGCGACGGCACGGCCACCGACGGCAGCCGAATGGTTTCGTGCGACACCCCCAACGGCACACAGAACCAGAATGCACTCCCCCGCCCGACCACACTGTCAACGCCAATCTCGCCCTTCATCAAGCTGACCAGACGGCGGCAGATCGTCAGCCCCAGTCCACGACCACCATAAATCCGTTCACCATCGCCCATTGTCACCGGCGGAGCATCGGCAAAAAGCCGGGACAGAATGGCCGGGGCAATTCCCGGACCAGAGTCTGTCACCGTAAAGCGGACCTGTGCGTTCCCGGTCGCATCCCATCCGGCATCATCGACGCTGAGCAAGATGTTGCCCTGATGACTGAACTTGATGGCATTGGACAACAGGTTCAGCAACACCTGCCGCAGACGACGGGCATCGCCCGTCACGGTTCTGGGCAGAGCCTTGGACAGACGCAAACTGACGCGCAGCCCCTTTTCCTGTGCCCGCGACGACATCAGGCCAATAACCCCTTCGATGGTGCGGCGGACGTCAAAGGGTTGCTGCTCGAGCTTGACCTGACCGGCCTCCAGCTTGGACAAATCAAAGATATCATCCAGAATGGCCACCAGCGCTTCGCCAGAATAAGCAATCGTCTCGGCCCAGTCCTGCTGGCGAGCATCCAGAGCAGAGTCCAGCAAAAGACGGACCATGCCCAGAATCCCCACCATCGGCGTGCGGATTTCGTGACTCAGCATGGCCAAAAGCTCGCTTTTCGCCTGCGCCAACGCTTGCGGCCCTTCGGGGGGTCTGGTCGCCGGGATGGACAGCGGCGCAGGGATGGCTGCCGGGGCGGCGACCGTCTCGTCTTCCTGTATCCAGAACAGCAGGGCTGACTGATCATTCCATCTTGTGAGATTGCAGGTTTGCACCACCCGAATGCCAACCCCGTCGGATCGTATCAGCTCAACCGACTGACCGTCTGCTCCCTCACCCCGGATCACCCCTGCGGCCTGCGCCTGATATTGATCCGGATCACGATAAAAGTGACTCAGCAGGCCCCCCTCACTGGTCGCCATCCCGAGGATGCTCCGCAACCGGGCATTCGTGAACAGGAATGTCCCGTCCGGGCTGACCACCGCCACCCCCATCGGACTGGCAGCCAGGATCGCGCGCTGCTGATCCTCATTGGCCCGCAACCGGGCCTCAATCTGCTTGCGGCTGATGGCATGGGACAAAGCCCGGTGGAGCTGAGCGCCAGCCAGACTGCCTTTGATCAGGTAGTCCTGAGCACCGACAGACACCGCCGCCAAGCCAGTTTCATCGTCATCAATCCCGGTCAGCACCACCACCGGCAATCGCGGTGCTGCAGCGACAAACCGCTGCACCGTTTCGATCCCCCGGCAATCGGGTAACCCCATGTCCAACAATGCAGCATCGAACACCTGCCGACCCAGAACCAGCAAAGCCTCGGCCAGCGTTTCGACAATCGTAACCTGATAGGGCAAAGAGGTGGGGGCACTCGCCAATGCAACCTGCGCCAGTCGGGCATCACCGGCATTATCATCGACGACCAAAATCCGGCACGGTGCGTGCTCTTGCGGCTGCGGGCCAGTGGCCCGCGGCAGAGCAGAAGAAACCGGAAGATCGGAAAATGGCGGGCGCATCATTGTTGAACGGTACTCTCCATGTCTTGCGACCCGTGTCTTGCGGCAACAATCCACGGAACCTCGCCCTCGTCACACAGGACTGGAAGCACAAGGGGAGGCACAAGCCATCCTAGCGAACTGTTACGAATTATTCCGCACGCACCGGCACAGTTTTGTCTGTCGAGCCAAGAAAGCCTTGATTCATGCAACTTTTCCGCAGTTGCTCGACTTCGCGCAGAATGGTTGCCAGACGCTCTTCCAGCGACAGTTCATCCCGCAAGGCATCGCCTTCCCGTTCTGCCCGCGCCGCGAATTCCAGGCCGCGCAGAATGTCAACCAGCGCCTGAAAGCCAAACAGCATCGCATTGCCCTTTGCCTGATGGGCAACCCTTTCCAGCGCCAGAATATCATTCTTCTCCAGCGCCTCCACCAACTGAGCCGTTTCATTGTCCAGATGGGCAAAAAAGGACGGCAACAGCGGTAACAGCTCCGGCTCCAGCACCGGAACCGGGATATCTTCGTTAAACAACGCCTGCACCGCAGACGCTGCGCCGGCATCCGGGGTGTTTTCCAGCATCGGCAGATAGGTTTTCAGCAAGGCAATCAGAGACTCCTTGCGCATCGGCTTGACCAGATAGTCATCACAGCCAGCCTCCAGCGCCCTCTCCTGATCATCTTTCAAAGCCGTTGCCGACAGGGCGATGATCGGACAATGGGGGCGCCTGGCGAACTCTTCGCATTCCCGCATCGCCTCGGCAGCGGCAAAGCCATCCATCACCGGCATCTGGATATCCAGGAAAACCAGTGCATAGGCCCCATCAGCAAACTTCTCAACCGCTTCGGCACCATTGGCCGCCGTATTCACCCGCAGACCCAGACTGTGCAGCATGTCTCCGATCACCAGCCGGTTCAGGTCGCTGTCATCAACCACCAGCACTTCGCTGTCGGCGAAGCGATAGCCTTCGTGCGGACGACGGGTTGCCGGTGGAGCATGCTCGGCAGCCCCCGAAGACACCCCCTCTTCCAGAGGCAACACCACAAAGAACGTACTGCCGCGGCCCAGACGGCTCACCACCCAGATCCGGCCCTGCATCAAATCGACCAGTCGCTGGCTGATGGCCAGACCCAGCCCGGTTCCACCATGCCGCCGCGACGGTGATGCATCCGCCTGCGCGAACGGCTCGAAAATATGCGACAGCTTGTCGTCGGCAATGCCAATGCCGGTATCTTCGACGGCAATCTTTAACAGCGTCCGCCCATCCGCGGCCGTTCCGTCCCGATCAATGCAGACTTCCACATAGCCTGTTTCGGTAAACTTGACCGCATTCCCCAGCAAATTGGCCAGAACCTGACGGGTATGCCGCACATCGCCAGTCCACAATCGCGGCAGACTGTCCGACACCCGGGCAACCAGCCTGACCCCCTGCGCCTCGGCCCGGGCGCGGAAAATATCCATCACCCCGCCCAGCATTTTGCGCAGGTCGAAAACGATCCGTTCGCTTTCCAGCTTGTTGGCCTCGATCTTGGAGAAATCCAGAATATCGTTCAACAGGTCAGACAAATGCTCGCCTGCACGATCCAGCGCCCCGACGTACTCGCGTTGTTTTTCGGTCAGGCCGGTCGTTTTCAGCAGGTCGATCAAGCCGATAATGCCACTCATCGGTGTGCGGATTTCATGGCTCATCACCGCCAGAAAGTCCGTCTTTGCCCGCCCCATCGCTTCGGCCTGCTCTTTGGCGATGCGGAGTGTCTCGCGCACCTTCATCTGCTCGGTGGCATCCTGCGCGGACAAGACAATGCTTTCAGCACCGATCTCCGAGACCAGCGCACGCCCGTGAATGTGCATCGCCCGCCATTCACCACTGATATGGCGAAGCTGGACATCCCGACTGGCAACCCGTTGGTTATCCTGCAACAAGGCGGCAAAATCAGCCATCAACCCGACCAGATCGTCCGGGTGCACAATATCGCTGATATTGCGACCGATCAGGGCATCCCGCCGAACCCCCAGCAAACGCTCGGTGGATGGGCTGTGGAAGGAAATCTGGCCTCGCCGGTCAACAACGGCAATCAGGTCGGAAACGTTATCGATCAGGTTCTGGAAATGCTGTTCACGCTGGCTGAGATCGGCCACCAGCCGCCGGTTTTGCTCATCCTGCATCAACGCCTTGCGCAAGGCGCGATACAGACGACACGCCAGGCAGGACAGCAGCAGTGTGACGCCAATCATTGCCCCGGCGATCTCTGGCGCATATTGCCCCCCTTGCAACAGGACACGCATGGCCAACAGCCCCCCGGCAGGCACCACGAATGCCCACGCCGCCACAATGATCGCCGCCTGACTGGCGGCAGCCACCGCCATCAGGCCAAGCAGGGCGACCAGATAGACAATCGCCCCCTGATCGACCGGCACGACATAAGAAAACCAGGCCCCTCCCCCCCACACCACGCCTTGCAGGGCTGACAAAGCCACAAAGCACCACCGCCAGATGCGCGGGTTCACATCACGATCACCAGACGACCCAAAAGCCGTCACGGCCACCCCCAACGCCAGGGTCAGCAGTAAAGAGGCGCCGGCCCACACGGCAAGCGATGACCACGCCACCCGGCTTCCCATCGACAAGGCCACAAGAACGGTAGCGATGACGGTTGCCCCGGCGATCAGCCAGCGCCCCCCGCCCAGATAAGCATGATTCAACCGACTTCCCAACTCGACCGGGAGAGCCCCCTGCACACACCCTGCATGGTCCGGGTGTTCTGGTGCAAGCCCTCGGTCTTTCGTGGGAAACAGTCTGCCAACCCCGTTCACGTTGCTCACCCTCACCGGCCCCCGTAATCCAATCGGACTATACGCAGACAGAGGACCAGACAAAAGAATATATCAGATAACCGGTAAAAATATGTCCCGGCAGAGGCACACCCCATCACACGGCAAGATATCCATAAGTATTTCCCGCTATCCGGTCACGGGACGTTTCTGGTGCGAGCGCAAATGCCTCGGCACCGGGCATGCCATGATTGATTTTCCCTTCAGTCATCGCCCCCTACACCGGGCCGCCCGCGCAATCCTTTTGTGACAGAGCGCTGTCCTTTGGCGGACAGACGCCGCTGGCGGGATGCAAATGTCGGCTTGGTCGGGTGCCGGGATACCGGCACAATACAGGCCTGCCGGATCAGGGCGATCAATCGTTCAAGGGCTTCCTGCCGGTTCAGGTCCTGACTGCGATGCGTTTGCGCACACAAGACCAGAACGCCATCCCGGGTTAACCGTTTGCCTGCCAGCACCAGCAGCCTCTGCCGCACCGCGTCCGGCAGGGATGGGGAATGACGAACATCAAAACGCAACTGCACCGCCGAAGAGACCTTGTTGACATTCTGCCCACCCGGCCCGGAGGCCCGAATGAAGGTTTCTTCCAGCTCGTTTTCATCCAGCATGATGCGCGGCGTCACATAAATCGCCACCACCGTCTCTCCTTTCTTGCGGGTGCCATCAGAAGATCTTACAGCACGAATGGAAATGGCTGGAAAAAAAACCATCTTTTCCATACTTTAAAAGGGTAATGCCCGGAGTATCGTGCAACAGGCGAGCCTCAGGTTTCGCACCGACGATGCAGCCGATCAAAAAGTCAGACCATCATCCCTGACGCATGTTCAGGGCGCACTGGTCTGGAATTTGCCTGCCACAAGCCCCCCTCGCAAGTTGGCTCGAACCATCAGGGGCGTTAGGAAATGTCCATGGATCGCGACCCGCCATCCCATACCACCACCCCGGAGCCCCCTCCGCATCCCGCCGATGAGGCATCACACTGGGGGGACGCCGACCACGACCCCGCACCGACAGGCAACAGCAGCGCAGGTCATCCCATGCAAAGCTGGCGGGTGTTTTTTCGCCAGTTCGTCACCCTGGCAGGCCCATACTGGAATTCCCGCGAAAAATGGCATGCCTGGGGCATGACCGCCGCGCTGATCACCCTGACCGGGGCACAGGTGGGGGTGCCCGTGGCCCTGAACCTGTGGAATGAACGCCTGTTTGACGCACTGGAACAGCGGATGTTCGGGGAGTTCCTGACCCTGATCGGCGTCCTTGCGATCATTGTTGTTGCCAACGTCACCATCGTCACCACCCATTTACGCGTCAAACGGCGGTTGCAGGTCAGTTGGCGGCGCTGGCTGACCCGCCGGATGATCAATGAGTGGATGGCATCCGGGCGGCATTATCAGGTGACCCAAATCCCCGGCGAGCATGACAACCCCGACGGACGCATTGCCGAGGACATTCGCATCACCACCGAATACGCCATTGATCTGGCCCATTCCCTGCTCTATTCAGCCATGTTGCTGGTCAGCTTTACCCACATTCTGTGGACCCTGTCCGGCCCGCCGGAAGTCCATCTGAACGGCCATGAACTGTATTTGCCCGGACATCTGGTCTGGGTGGCAATGGTCTATGCCGCACTGGGCACCACCGTCGCCGTCCTGCTGGGCCGCCCGCTGGTTCGCGCCGTCAACAGGCGCCAGACCGCCGAAGCCGATTTCCGCTTTGGTCTGGTTCATGCCCGCGAAAACTCGTTGGCCATCGCCCTGCTGCGAGGAGAAGCCGGGGAACGCCGTCATTTTGTCGAATTGTTCCGGGGAGCGAAAGGTGCCTGGGATCGACAGACCATCGCGCTGTCCAACATCTTTCTGTTCGTCTCCAGCTGGGCCGTTCTGTCGCAGGTTTTCCCGATCCTGATCGCAGCCCCCCGCTACATCGCCGGAGCCATATCACTGGGGGGTCTGATGCAGACCGCACAGGCGTTCCAGCAAATGGCCGCCGCCCTATCCTGGCCGATCGACAACCTGGCCAAAGTGGCAGAATGGCGGGCATCGGTTGAACGTGTGCAAGGACTCCACGAGGCACTGGATGCCGTCGCCCGCAAACGGGGGCAGGCCAGCGGCGAGGGCGAACCGCCCATGATCGCAACCACCCGCAATGACACGCCGCACCTGTCGTTTCGCTCCCTTGCGGTCAACAACCCGGACGGCAGCCCTGTCCTGCTGCCCTTTGACTGCGATATCAACTATGGCGACCGCGTGCTGATCACCGGGGATTCCGGTGCGGCGGTCAAGCTGTTCAAGGTCGTTGCCGGACTATGGCCATGGGGGAACGGCAGCGTTGCCCTGCCGGTCGATGGCACCATTTTTTTCATGACCCAGCGCCCCTATTTGCCGCTTGGCAGCCTGCGCGATACGGTTTGTTATCCGGGGTTGCCCACTCCGGTCGATGATCAGTACTTGCAGGCCATTTTGCAACGCGTCGGCCTCGGCGCCCTCGGGAAACGCCTGGACGAGACAGAAAACTGGGAACAGGTTCTTGCCAGCGGGGAACAACAACGCCTTGGTTTTGCGCGGCTTTTACTGCATCGCCCGCAGTGGATCTTCATTCAGGAAGCAACCGACTCCCTGTCCCAGCAAAGTGAAATCCGCATGATGGAACTTTTGCTGGAGGAATTCCCGCAAGCCACCATCATCACCATTGGCAACCACGATGGCCTGAAGGCATTTCATCAGCGCCATATCCTGCTGAATCGGGTGAATGGCTTTGCTGTTGTCGAATTTCAATAGCCATTGCCGATTCAGGCACCCGAAATAATGGTATCACGAACCATCAAGAATTCTGCAGTCCACTGTCAAGCATGCAGCAATATCTTCCACAGACCATCACGACGGCATGCATTATAGGATGTAGACGCTCATTTGATCCTGGAGACTATTCAGAAACCATCCCTTTGGACAAGATTGGGGCAAACGGACCTTTTGTATCACAACCTGTACATTTTTCCTGCAAGGGCCCATCCTTTGGCCTGATGCATTGAAGAGTGTTTTCCCGTAAAATAGCCGGGAAGAAACCTGTATCCCACACGACCACCCCCGCACGATGGAATCCTGTCCCATGCCTTATTTCGTATGGCAAGACTCATACACCGTTGGTCACCCGACGCTTGATTATGATCATCAGCGTCTGGGGCAGATCATCAACAGGCTGGATGACGCCGTACACTTTCAGCATGGCGATACAGAAATATCTGCCATCCTGAGCGCGTTGCGTCATTACGTGGAAAGCCACTTTGCCCGCGAAGAACGGTTGCTGGAGGCCGCAGGCTATCGCCATTGCACCACCCACAGCGTCTCGCATCGCCGAATCGAACAGACGCTGGAGGATTTTGAAAATCTCCACCGTTCCAGCCCGGACAACCTTGATGCCAAAGCCTTGCTCGCGTTCCTGCAGCGCTGGCTGATCAACCACATCCTGAAAGATGACATGGATTATCGCCCGATGATGGAATGCTATCTGGCAAGCCGTCCTGCCATGGCCGATCATCCGGGACGGCTATAACAAACGAAAACGGAGCCATCCCGCCATAGGGATAGCCCCGTTTCAGAGCAACATATCTGGCCGATGATGTCACACAGTAGACGACAGTAACATGGAGCGCTGCTCCACACCTCGCTGAGGCCTTTAAGCCCCGAGCAGTTCAGGCAGCAGCCTGCACTGCTCTAGAACAGGCGCAGGACCGACTGCTCGGACTGCTGCGCGATCGACAACGAAATCGTGCCCAGCGACTGGCGTGTCTGCAGCGCCAGCATGTTCGCAGACTCTTCGTTGAGGTCCGCATTGACCAGATCCCCGGCCCCACCCTTCAGGGTATTGATCAGGCTGTCGGTGAAGTCCTGTCGAATGGACAGCATCGACGAATTGGTCCCCAGCGTCTGGGCCGAATTGCGCACGGTGGTCAGCGCGTTGTCGATCTTGGTGATTTCCGCGTCCATGGTCGCGGCATAACCCGAAGTCGCCATCCAGGCAGAGACCGATGCCGCCGTCACCTGCAACGTTGAAATGTCTGACGCAACGCCGGCAATCACCAGCTCGTTCTTTTGTGTCGCCCCGGTCTGTTCGTTGAACTTGACCGTCAGCGTATCCGCACTGCTTTTGATCAGATTCACGCCATTATAGGACGAATCTTCGGTCAGGTTATCGACCTGACTACGCAATTCGTTGTACTGCGAAGCCAGCTTGCCGCGCGTCGCACTGTCCGTTGCAGACTTGGCAGTCGCGGCAATCGCCTTCATCTGCTTCAGCGTGCTTTCAATGCTTTCCAGCCCGCCAACCGCGGCCTTGATGACATTGATGCCTTCGCTGATACCATCCTTGACCGTCGACAGGTCAGCGGCCCGGTCATTGAGGCTGCGCGCCTTGAAAAAAGACAGCGCATCATCCAGGGCGCTATTGACCTTTTTACCCGTCGACAGGCGTTCCTGCGTCCGGTCAATCAGTCCGGTAGTCTTTTGCAACGACAGCAGGTTGCCGCGCGTTGCACTGGAGAGAGTAATTCCATCAACCATAATACGTCAGTCCCCCATTCCAGGACGAACCTCAGGCGGTTCTGCCGAGGCTTAAGCCAAAAGGATGAAAAATCATCCCATGGAAGGGGATGCTATATGATAATCAACCTGAGCGCAATAAATGAGCGCCGGAACCATGGTACTTTATTCTCATGGCCGCTAACAAAATCTTAACTACCCACCCATACGGCTTAGCACCATAGGACTGTGAGCGCAAAAATGGTTGCGGCTTTGCGCGAAATCACTGCGACATGTCAAACGATTAGACCAGCATGCTTGCGTCAGATCACGGTACACGACAGTTTGGCAAGAAAGTGCAGGCTGCCGCCTGAACTGCTCGGGGCCTGACGCCTCGAGCCCCCATTTTTTCTTTAAAAATCAAATCAATGGACTCTGGGGCATCAAGGCCCCAGCGAGGCGTGGAGCAGCGCTCCACGTCCTTGTCTTCTGACTGTCGTGTACTGTGAAATGTGACCACAGGAAACAGGAAAGCCCATCAAGCTTGCGTGGCAAGACTGCTTTCAAGGCAGATCGAATCCCCCGCCTCAAATGCAGGGAATCGCAAGACAAAGGAGGAGGCACAAAAGCCCCTGCCGGGTCATACCTGTTACGACTGCCTTGTTACGACTGGACGTCCTCAAGGAATCGTCGGACTTCGGCCCGCAAGGCTTCGGTGTGGCTTCCCAGAATTTGCGCCGCATCCGAAACCACAACCGCCGCATCCTCAGCCTGCTGCGTTGCATGCAGGACATCCCGGATGTTGTCGCTCACCTGATCCGTCGACACCGATGTTTCCTGTACATTCCGACTGATTTCAGCGGTAGCAGCTTCCTGTTCTTCAACAGCGGCGGCAACCGCGGTCGAAATGCCGTTAATTTCGGTAATCTGCCGGGTAATGTCGCGAATGGCTTCCACGGCCTCATGCGTTGCCGACTGAATTTCCCCAACGTGCTGAATGATTTCCTCGGTTGCCTTCCCGGTCTGGCTGGCCAGCGATTTGACTTCGTTGGCCACAACAGCAAAGCCTTTGCCTGCATCCCCCGCCCGCGCAGCTTCGATGGTCGCATTCAGCGCCAACAGATTCGTTTGGCTGGCAACATTCTGGATCAACTGCACCACCTCGCCAATCCGGGCCGCTGAATGCATCAGGCTTTCCACCTGATCATTGGTCGCCCTCGCCTGCTCGGCAGCCTCCTGAGTGGCACCGGCCTGCGCCTGCACCTGACGGGCAATTTCCCGGATCGAGGCCGCCAGCTGCTCGGTCGCTGCGGCAGTTGACTGGACCCGCTGCGATGTTTCGTCAGCAGCATGGGAAACCATATCACTCCGGGCGGTGGTTTCCTTTGCCACATCGGTCATCGTTCCGGCAGACCCCATCAGGGATTGGGCATACTCTCCCACCTCTTCGACAAACTGCGCCATCCGCACATCAAAATCCGCAACGATCTTTTCCTTTTTGGTCATCGCCTCGATGCGCAATTCATGATCCATGCCGTTGATTGCCGTTTCGAACTCGGCCTGAATCAATCGTTCCTTGAAAAATTGCGTGGCGCGGGCCAGTTGCCCCAGCTCATCCCGCAGATATTGGTCCGGGATTTCAACGCAACGATCCCCTGCCGCCAATTGTTTGGTGGCGGCCACCGACGCCAGCAGGGGCGGTATCACACCAATGACGATCACCGCCCCAAACAGCCCGACAACAACGACCAGTGACCCCAGTCCCACCAGCATCCAGGCTCCTTGCCGTTGCATCCGGCTCAGGGTGTCCCTGACCTGCTGCAGAAGCACACCGGCGGTTACGTTTTCGACCCCCTTCAGTTGATCAATGCGCTGGGTTTCCATCTTGAACCAATCCGGGGCCTGAATGTCTTTCAGCGTTCCGGTAAAGGGGCTGTCCATGGCAATCGTGCGCCATTCCACCACCGTGGCATGGGAAGGATCGGCCTGGGCCTCTGCCAGCCTCTTTTGCGCTTCGGGAGCTGCGGTCCGACTGAAGGCATGCAGGAATGCGGTCTGTTCGGCCATCAGCTCGATCAGACGCCGGTGAAGCTGCGGAGAGAACTTTCCGGCGGCAAAGCCTGCCGACCCCACTGCCCGCTCCTGACCCGCCCGTTCCTTGGCATTCAGGATTGAGGTATAGGCGAGCAGGTTCAGCGACATTTCAGGATCATTGGCCAGATGAGCCATGCCCTCGACGATACCGATGCCCTTGGCAATGGTCCCGGTATAATAGGCAATGACCTGAGGAACAGGCAGGCTCTGGGCGTCAACCCCCTTGCGGGTCTCGTCCAGATTTTTCAGCTCGCCCAGCGTCATGGTGATCCGGGTCGCATCCTCCTGTCCCAGCGAGGCAACCAAAACCTGCGCTCCGGCCTGGAAAGCAGACAAGGCCTGATCAGTTTCTTTCCGCTGGGCCGCGACCTCGGTCGCAAACCTGGTTCCCTTACTGCCCAGGAACAAGGAAGAAGCTCCTCGTTCCTTTTGCAGGGAGTGGATCAGGGCGCTGCTGGTCGCACTGAATTCGGTCAGTTGCAAGAGGTCTTTCTGGCGGTCGATCTTTCCGAGGGACTGAATGAGATCAAATGCCACCAAGGCCACAATTACGATGATTGGCAGAATCGTCAGCATGATAATGCGCGTTTTAATTGTCAGCACATCCGTTTTGGCTGCAATACGCTCCATGACCCCGGGCCGCGGCCGGTTATCTGTGTCGGCAACACCCTTGGCACGCAGGAAGTCACGCATTTTCAGGTCACTGGCAACGACATGGTTCAAAAACCAGGCCGACATGAAATCCAGCACCGTCTTGGCAGCGACATCATTTTTCTGCTGCGCCAGCACACTCAGGTCTTTGAGTTTCGCTGTCGTTCTTTGATGTTCTTCGGTGTGATGACCGGCTCCGGGATAGCCTGCCCTGCGCAGAATTGCCTCTTCGCGCTCAAAGTGCTCTGCCACATGCAGCAACAAACGCGCCGTAATATCGGCAACACAGTCGCCGCCGCGACGGGCAGCAACCGCCTGCCCCAACTCATTAATCAAGGACAACAGATGTTTATGATCCTCATCCAAGGCAGAAACGCCCACACTGAGCTCATCACGCCATTTCAGAGCGATCATAGCCATCTCCTGTTTAGCCATATAAAAAACACAAGAAATATACCGTACCCCACTCCCGTTCGGAACAAAAAGAGGGGGGGGGGGGGGGGGGGGGGGGGGGGGGGGGTGAGTTACAGACACTGCATGATTGTACATATGACAAGGGCCTGCGCAAACAACTTGTGCAGGCCTTTGTCATATACAGACAACTATCGTGAACAGGGATCATCCCTGCGATAAATTACCGCAGGAACACATCCCCTCGAAGGGGTGTTCGCAGACCCTGCCCTCTTGTGTGCCCGTCTCTTCAGGTCAATTCATCAAAAAACGGGTTCTTCGCCGCCGTACTGGCGAAAACGTTGGCATACTGCTGTTGTGTCGACGTTGCACGCGACAGGTTCATCGCCATGATCTGGTACTGACGCTGAAGGTTGTTCTGAATGTCCACCAGCTCGTTCATGTTGTCGACCATCGCATCCTTTTGCGCGGCGATATTTTCCGAGACTTGACCGTCAATTTTGGCAATCGATCCATTCACGCGCGCCAGCCCGGCCTGAACCGTTGCATCAGCCACATCCGCCATCGACGACGCCGCATTCAGGTCGCTGTAAGCCATCGCCCGGTCGGTATCGGTCGACAAGGCCGGCAGCCCGGCGTCAATGCTCGACTGCGAGCGATAGAACCATGCCGGCATCAACCCGAGACCAGCCTTGTCCAGGGTTCCGCTGACCGTTTGCGGCCCGGCGGTTGCATCAATGGTCACCTTCAGGCTGATCTGCCCGGTGGACGCATCATAGGATGACAGTTCAACCGCACTGGCCACGGCCAGCCCGGCGGTATCCTTGGTACCATCGGCATTGTAACGCTGCATCATCGACGTACCGCTATCCGGCCGCCAGACCGACCCATCCGACAGGGTGATCTTGAAATCGTTGCCGGCATAGGTCCCACCGATCCGCACCATATTGGCAGAGGTGTCCTGCTTGTACTCGACCGTATTGGGCGTCCAGCTGTCCCGATCGACGTTCCCAATCGGGTTGTATTCCGGGCTATAGCCATCAACCGAGCTGTTGATCTCGCCCCACTGAGAGTTAAACTGATCCGTATAATAGGTCAGATCCTGCGCAGATCCGGCAATCGCATTCCCGATATCAAGCAGGCTCTGCTTGACACTCGTCATCGCCTCGGAAGCGTTCTGAAAAGCATACTGCGCGTTGAGCGCGCTGCTTTTGACGTTGATCAGCCGGTCGGACTCTGCCGACAGAACGCTCTGTCGCTCTTCCAGACGCGCATTCGCATCTTCCTGCTTGGCGGTAATTTCGTTTGTTACCCGCGTCAGCGCCTGCGTCTGGGGCGCGAGCAGACTGTTGAGTGACGTATCACCAAAAAGGGAGCTTGAGCTCGCAGTCAGGACGGTAACCATCTTTCACTCTCCTGATGGCGTTCTGCCATCTGTCAACAGGATCGGAATGAACGAGGCTTACCTCGTTCCCAAGACACCGGCCAGGCATTCTCTCCATACCCGGTATCTTGTGGGCCTGAACAGCCACACACCACCCCGACGGGAGTTGGTTCTCCAGAGCCGAGACGGTCCATTTACACTCTTCAACCATAGCACCGACGGGCAGGCTCTACCAGAGGCAGAAAATGCCTACCCGTCGCCAGAACACGGCTCAGCTCTCCCTCAGGTCAACTCCAGCGGGCCAGCATCACCGCAGCATCTTCCACCTGCAACGGCGCTCCCAGCCGCGGCGCCTGCCCGTCAGTCCAGCACGGAAAAGGTACCTCGGCGGTCGGCTCATCGGCGGGCCCCGTCACCTGCACCATCTGCCGCGCCTGCACCTGGGGGTGCGCGGGCACATCCTGCAAGGCCGTCAATGGTTCAAAGCAGCAATCCACCGGGTGCAACACATCTTCCCAATAAGACAGCGGTTGACTGGCAAACAGGGCCGTCAAATCGGCAATCAGGGCCGTTTGCGGCAAAGCCTCTGCATGACGGGGCAACAAGTCAGGCCGGTTCACCGCTGCACAAAAGCCCTGCCAGAACTTTTCCTCAATCGGGGCAAACGCCAGAAAGCAGTCATCGGCACAGCGATAAATCTGGTAATAGGCCGCCCCGCCATTCAACAAATCGTCTTCCCGCGCCATGCCGTCCCGCAAGGCGACAGTCATCCCCATCGAGCACAGCGCCAATGCGGATTCAGCCAAAGACAAATCCAGCCGGGCCCCCTTGCCAGTGCGCTGCTTGCGCACCAAAGCAGCCGTAATCGCCATCACCGCATGCATGGCCCCGGCATTGTCAGCCATGGGCGGCGCAATCATCACCGGCCGTTCCCGCGTCCCGGTCGCCGCCAATCCGCCAACCACCGCCATATAGGTCAGGTCGTGCCCGGCCCTCAGCCGGTATGGACCCGTCTGACCAAAGCCTGACAGCGCGCAGTGCACCAGCCCCGGATTGATCGCCGCCAGCGCATCAGCCCCAAAGCCCAGCCGGTCGAACACCCCAGGCCGAAAGCTTTCGATCAACACATCTGCCGCCGCCACCAGAGCACGGAACGTCTGCTGTCCTTCAGCACTTTTCAAGTCAAGAACAGAGACGGTCTTTCCCCGGTTGAGGCTCTTGTAAAATGGTGACACACCGTCACGATCCACCAGCCCGAACGAGCGCATCGGGTCTCCATGCGGAGGTTCGATCTTCAGCACCTCGGCCCCAAAGTCGGCCAGCAGTCGCCCGGCATATGGCCCCGGAATATATTGGCTGAGATCAAGGACGCGAATTCCCTGCAAACAATCATCCATTCTCAGGATTCCCTTCTTTTAACGCCCTGGCAGTTCAGAATAGATCACAAAAAGACGGCAAAGACCGAGTATCGCCTGTCCATATGAACAGACGTCAGTGACGGGCCGGGTCACGAACAGGATGACGGTGGGCAAGGGCAACCGCAAGACAAGAAAACGCCGAGCCATCAATCACGATGGCTCGGCGTTGTCAGGTCAGGGGATGAGCAAATACGTCGTCGCAGATGTACCATCTGCTCGGGATTTGCGCCGTTGTTCACGCAAATGCGTCGTCGCGGATGTGCCATCTGCTCGGGATTTGCTTAATCACTCCGATGGGTACGCTCCATCCGCTCGTGGCGCTCCTGCGCCTCGATGGACAGGGTTGCGATCGGGCGGGCCTCGAGGCGACGCAGCGCGATCGGCTCCCCGGTTTCTTCGCAATACCCGTACGTACGGTTTTCGACACGTTCCAGTGCCGCATCAATCTTGGAAATCAGCTTGCGAGCCCGGTCGCGGGTCCGCAATTCCAGAGACCGATCCATTTCAGCCGATGCACGATCAGCCAGATCCGGCTCCTGCAGGCCGCCTTCTTGCAGGTGCTCGAGGGTCTCTTCGGATTCACGCAGCAACTCCGAACGCCACTGTAACAGCTTCTGGCGGAAGTATTCACGCTGCACTTCATTCATGAACGGCTCGTCATCAGACGGGCGGTAGTCCGGCGGAAGGGTAATGGTCATGGTATGCTACTATCCCTGAGCCTCCCAAATTGGGCGGGACTATAGGCGGCTCTGGCTGATATCGCAAGCAACCTTTCGCGCTGCTGTTCATGGTATGGGCAATTTTTCGCCCTGACAGCAAAAACAGCAATCCCCATCCGGGACAGAGTGCGGTATCAAGCGCAGTCTTCTGCCACAAGGATATCCTCATGACCGGAGAATACAGCCCCGCCGTTGTTGCCGACCTGAGCAGCATGGCAACCGCTGCCGCGCCCCTGTGGGGTCTGTCGCCCAAGACCACCGCCACCCTGATGTCGCTGTCGGAGAACGCCACCTTTCGACTGGACGACCCGGACAGCGGGCGGCGGCTGAGCTTGCGCCTGCACCGTCAGGGCTATCACCGGACTGAGGAAATCCGTTCGGAACTGATGTGGATCAACGCCCTTCGTCAGAAAAAAATCATCGACACCCCTGCCCCGCTGCCGGGCCGCGATGGGGACATCCTGCACGTTCTGCCGTCACCGGCCGGGCTTGCCCCCCGCCGGGCCGTTGCCTTTGACTTTGTTCCCGGCGACATGCCGACCCCCGACGATCACGACCTGAGCCACTGGTTTTCCACCCTGGGCGCCCTGACCGCCCGCTTGCATGATCACACACAAAGCTGGCCCTTGCCAAACGGCTTTGTCCGCAAGCGGTGGGACGTTTCGGCCATGATCGGGGAGATTTCCTATTGGGGACCATGGCAGGCGTCGCTGGGCCTGTCGGCAGAGGGGCGGCGGATTTTCCAGCGGGCCAGTGATCGCATCCACACCACGATGGCCGCCTATGGCACCGCCAGCGACCGCTTCGGCCTGATTCATGCCGACCTGCGCCTCAGCAACCTGCTGGTTGATGGCGACGCTCTGCGGGTGATCGACTTTGACGACAGCGGCCTGAGCTGGTTCCTGTACGACTTTGCTGCCGCCATCAGCTTTCACGAACAGCACCCGGACGTTCACCTCTGGGAAGCCGCCTGGCTGGACAGTTACCAGCAGCTCCGCCGCCTCAGCCCGCAAGACCTCGCCGTCCTTCCTGCGCTCAAGATGGCACGCCGCCTGCTGCTGACCGCCTGGCTGGCCTCCCACAGCGAGATCCCTCTCGCGCAGGAACTGGGAAGTGACTACACCAGCGGCACCGTCGAGCTGGCAGAGGCGTTCCTGTCAGCATGACACCCCTGCCGCACAGGCTGGCGATTATTGCCCGGCAGCCTTGGCAGGCTGTTGGGCGCGCGCCTTCAGACCATCCAGAATGCGACGGGCCAGCATGTCGTATTCGTTGTTGAAGTGATGGCCCCCCTTGGTCTTGATCAGTTCCACCCCGGTCCCGGCCAGTTCCGGACAGACGTTATGGGTATCGTCTTCACCATAGAAACACTGCACCAGCGAAGAGGGAATTTTTGCCAGCTGCGGCAGGGTCTGCGGTGCATCCGACGGCTTGTGGTTCAGCCAGCTTTCCATGCTGACTTCGAACACCGCCGCCTTTGACAGCCCGAGCAGGGTAATCTGCGCCACACTCGCCCGTTCTTCTTTCGGCAGCTGGTTGTACATGATTGGCAGCAGGTCAGCCCCGAACGAAAAGCCGATCAGGACCACCTTTTTGGCATGCCACTTCTGGCGATAGCTGCGGATGATGCGGGCCAGATCCTTGGCGCTTTGCTGCGGCGTCTGCTCGGTCCAGAAATAGCGCAGCACATCGACGCCCACCACGGGCAGACCATCCTGCTCCAGAACGGCCGCGACGTCCTTGTCCAGATCGCGCCATCCGCCATCGCCGGAATAGAAAATGGCGAAGGTGTCCGACGGCGTTGACACCGGAATTTCTTCCAGCGGCAAATCACTCACGTCTTCCCCTCCGGCAGACCGGCCCGCCACCGTGCTGGCAGCCTTGCTGCGGACCGCCGCCAGCAAGGCATCACTCTGGCTCTGGGTGCTGGACTGGCTGGAGACACTTTTCGGATTGGCCTGCACCCAGTCCGCCACATAGGCCTTACCCTGGGGATCGGCCTGCGCCGTCAGGGTGGCACTCAGCGAGAAGGATTTCGGGCCAACGGGCAGGTCATAGCGATAGCCCTTGCCGTCAGCGGTCTTTCTCGGCTGCGGATCACCCAGCGTACACAACGGCTTGCGCGACGGAACGAACGACCAGGGATCGACCACCGCAAAGCGGTCAATTGTCGCCGCCTCGGTCTGCGCCGCAACGGCCATCGCCAAAGCCCCCCCCAGACCGATACCGCCCACCACCGGGAAATGATAGCGCGGCGTATCCATCTGGTACTGGGTATTGTGGCTGACGTTTTCGATTTCGCCGACGATCTCGACGCACGGGTCATTCTGCTCGTCCAGCCGCTTGAGCGTGGCCGGGGTGTCGATCCCGATCACCAGCGCCCCTTGCTGCACCAGCGTCTTCGCCATGGCTTTTTCAGCATCGCCCCAACCATGCTCACCGGAAAACAGCACCACCGCACTGGTGGGCAGGTCTTTCTCCGGATAGGAATAGATCGGCAACCCCATGACAGGCATGACGTCGGTGAAAGCATCCTTGGTTTCTTCCGGCTGCGCTGCCGTCTGGGCCAATGCCCCGTGGCCCATCACCCCAAGGGTGCCACCGATAATACCGGCACCCACCACCATTGCCTTCAGCATACCGCTCACACCCAAACCGGTCATCCTGCTCATCACTTCCCAATCACACCCTTAAGGCCACCACTGATCAGAACGGTAATATCGGCCAGCGCCAGCATCGGGCTGATCCCGCCGCTGACCACCAGATACCGTGGCTGCCACTGGGGATAGAATTTCGCCTTGAAGGTCCGCAACCCACTGAAGTTGTAAAACCATTCCCCGTGGTCGAACACCATGCGTCCGACACGATGCCATATTGGGGCGGCAGCACTGTCAGACAAGCCCGACAATGGAGCCATCCCCATCCGGAACCACTCATAGCCCTGCGACTGGAAATGCAGGATGACGTGGACCAGCAAGGTTTCCATCACCCCATGGACCGACCCGGGCAGGAAGCGCATCAGGTCAACTGACGCCTCAACCTTGTGATCGGTCAACAACAGCGAGGCGAAGGCAACGATCCTGCCCTCCTGGCACAAAATGCCGATCGGCGTCTGGTACAGGTAATCGGGATCGAATGCCCCCAGCGAAAAGCGCTTTTCACGAACGTTGTGATAGGTCATCCAGGCATCGGAAACCGCACGCAATTCGTCCAGATGGGCCGGAATTTCGGCGGTTGACAGAATAGTGAAGGTCAATCCGTCACGGGTTGAGCGGTTCATGCAATTGCGCAGATTGGCCCGCTTGGAACCTTGCAGGGTAAATTCCGGCAGATAGACCCGGGCTTCTTCCCCCAGCTTGAAGGCGCTCAGACCGGCATCGGCATAAAGGGAAAGCGCGTCGGGGCCAGCCTGATAGAACACCGCCCGCCCGCCAACGGCGCGGGCCATTTCGACAAAGCGCCAGATCAGGCTCGGCCAGGCTTCGCGCGGACCAATCGGATCAGACAGGGCAACCCACGAACGGCCTTGACGGCCATACATGATGAAGGCCTTCCCATCCTCGGAAAACAGCACCGACTTGTCGCCCATGGCCACAAAGGCGCTCTCGATCCGTGGCTGCTGGCGACCGATTTCCAGCGCCTTCTTGATGTCTTCTTCGGACGGCGGGGCCAGACGCTCCCGCACCGGGCGCAGCAACGACAGGGCGGCCACCACCGTCGCCGTCATCATCACCCCCAGCATGGCACGCAGACTGCGCGATGCGTTCTGGTCAAATTCGAACTGCCACCACAGGTCGTTGGCATATTCCACGTCCTGATAGGCATAAAACAACAGGGCAAAAGCCGTAATCAGCAGGGTCGCAACAGCCAGCACCCAGTTGGGCGTCAAGGCCTGATGCAACAGCGAGGCATGACGCGAGAAATGCCGCCGGGACAGCAACAGGGCCACGAACAACAGCGACAGCAAGGCCACTTCGACCAGCGCCACCGATTTGACCAGCGACAAAACGATCGACAGGGGAACAATGATCAGCGCCGCCCACCATGCTCCATCCAGGCGATAGACCAGACCCCGGGCAACCACCAGCAACAGGACCGACAGAATACTGTCAAAAAAGGTTGCCGCCTCGACCAGAGACAATGGCACCCGATCGGTCAGCCACGCCACTGAACGTTCGCTCAGTGGCGTTACTCCGGAGAAAATCTCGATCGCGGCAATGGCAAAAGCCAGCGCACCCAGAACAGCCGGAGCCAGACGGGTACTGCCGCGCAACGCCGCCGCCATCATCGGGGCCGCCGCTGCACGACGAACCTCCAGCGCGCTCAGGATCAGGGCGGCCAGCGCCAATGGCACCAGATGATAGATCACCCGGTACAGCACCAGCGCGCCCAGCACCTGATCCACGTCCACGCGGGGCCCGAGAGCCGCAATAATGACTGTCTCGAACACCCCCAGACCGGCGGGAACATGGCTCAGAACCCCCAGACCGATGGCGACGGAATAGATGATGATAAAGGTCGGCAACCCGATCGCACCGGGCGGTAGCAAAACCCACAGCACCGCAGCCGATGCGGCAACATCCACCGATGTGGCCAGAAACTGGCGGATCAACAGCCCGCGCCCCGGCAGGGCGACCTGATAGCCAAACAGGGTGACAGACCGACCTTTTCCTGCCCCCAGCCACAGACCAATCAGGGCAGCCGTAATAACTCCGCCGAGAATCTGCAAACCGACAGGAGCAATCGACAGGCTGTCGAAATCATCGCCCGCAACCAGAAAGCCAAGCCCGATAACACCGGTCAGGCCAATGCCAAAGGCCGCACTGGCGAAAACAACAATCCGGGCGATGACATCCGGCTCGACACCATAGGGGGAATAAAAACGATACCGGACCGCCCCGGCTGTCAGCGGACCAAAGCCAGCCGTATTCCCGACGGCATAAGCCGAAAAAGACGCCAGAGCCACCATTCCGCGCGGAACAGTCCGCTCAACGAAGTCCAGCGCCTGAAAATCATAAACCGTCAGAGCCGCAAAACTGATCCCGGTCAACGCAATCGCTGCAAGGATTGCCCACCATGGCATCTGCGACAAAGCCGCCATCAAATCCTGATACGACACTTCGCCCGTCAGGCGGCGTGCAGCAAACCAGGCCAGGGCAACCACGGCGAGGACAACCGCGATCATCAGAACAGGCCGTAAAGCTGCCACCCCACGCAACCACGTACTCTGGACACCATCATCATTGGAAGTAGGTTGCATCACGCTAAATTCCGTTTATCCCCGAGCGCCTTGCAGGGCCTCGACATCTTTTCTGGATGAGACCTGCATACGGCGGTGCTAGCTAGTGCCGAACCGGGGCGTTCTGTCAATGCGCGTCTTATTACAGTCTGGAGAGGGAATGTCTGGCGCCCATCCGCAACAGGCAGCTCGAGCCAGCCAACAGCGCCATGGCACAGCACACCATACACGTACAACATCAACAAATTCTGCGTTCACAAGCACCAGCCACCACCCTGCCCGACCACTTTACTCCGCTCTTCGACACCGGGTTACTTTTTTTTCAGCCCCCTCTGCGACACGCCAATTTCCCTGAGTATTGACCAAGGGAAACCCCACAGCGCCTGCAACAAAAGACCCTAACAACCTTAAAGAGAATCCGGAATACCCCCAGCACAGGATTACCTCGTCAATCAGGACAGATAATGAAAGGTGGAAATCCTCAATAAAACAACAACCCTTGATCACAAATTCCTTGCGAAAGACCGCTCCGGGTGCACGGCACATATACAAAAGAATACCGACAGCCCAGGATAAAAACAACCTGCTATCATAGAGATAGGGCCATCCCCTCAAATCCGGCGCCCCGGAAACGATACTTTTGAACCATATCACCAGAAGGTGCACAACAAGAGCAGCCCTTGGATATTTCAGAATGATATGTTAAGTTAATATTTGACGATGCCTGCCATACCAGACCACCAAAAGGTCATACTCCAAATGGATTACATGACCTTCTGCAACTTTTCATTCCCTGGACTCGCAATCATCATGGCCACACTTTCCGTTTTATTGGTTGAAGACGACAGTGGCGATGCCCTGCTGGCCCGGATGGCCCTCGAAGAGCAGGCTTACACCTCGTCCCTGACGACCAGAACAACCGGGCGCGAGGCTTTGGATTTTCTCACCACAGCGCCTCCCCGCTCTCCCTGCGGGCATCCGGTTGATCTGGTCCTGCTGGACGGCTCCCTGTCTGATTGCAGCGGGCTGGATATCCTGAAAGCCATCAGAAGCATCCCTCGCCTGGAGAGGCTGCCGGTGGTGATGCTGACAGGCTCCAGCAGTCCCGCGCTGAAGGCCGCCTTCATGAATCATGGCGCAAGCCGGGTCATCGAAAAATCCGGCGATTTTAACCAGCTTGTCGAAAGTCTGGCCCCTCTGCCTGATGAATGTCTGCAAAAAACCGCTGAACATCAGGAGTATGTTTTTTAGACCAGTGTGCGTTCAATTTGACGCAGGCACACAGGTCTAACCTTCTTCGTTGCCGCAGTGATGGTGCGCAAAACCGGTTCCTGTTTTCAGGCCCACTGCTCTGGATAGAAACACCCCCCCTGTTCCGGGTATACCTCTTCCGGGGAACAAGCCTTCTCCTCACCGCTGCCGTCCAGTATCTTCGCTGGCGCCTTTGTTCAGTTACCGGAATCATGTCCCATGGCACCTTTCTTTCGCATGCCCCCGGCGCGGCCATCGCGCTGGCTCTTCCTCGCGGCAGGCATCGGAGCCATGGTTGCCCTGCTGCTCATCATCAGCACGATCACCATGTCGCTGAATGCGTCACTTCACAGCAAAGTGTCTCAGCATCTGGCAAATATGTCTGCCGAACGAGCCGACCTGTTCGGTTTGTGGTTGAACGAGCGACTGGGCGATGCCACCGTACTGCAAAGAGACCCGTTCCTGAATAAAGCCATTCTTGAGTATGCCCGCAGCCCGGACAACACGACTCTCGAAAATAACCTGACTGACCGGTTTCAGGGGTTGATCAGCACCTATTCCTATCACCAGATCAGCCTGCTTTCCCCTGATGGCAAGACATTGCTCAAGGTTTCGACTGACGTCGGTGACGGCCTGACGGAAAATGAACAGCTGGTCCAGCGCGCATTGCTCGGGACCAGCAGCTTGTCTTCGGATCTTTACGTCATCGAAGGCAGGAATGGTGACCTTGCGCTCTCGCTCGATCTGGCGGCTCCGGTCTTTGGGCCGGACGGCACAACACCAGTTGCCGTCCTGGCCCTGCACGTTGACCCGGCCCCTTTCTTGCGCAAAATCATTTCTTTCAACGAAACCCTTCAGAACAAAGAAGAAATTCTGATCGGCCGCAAACAGGATGATCATGTTCTGATCATTGCGCCCAGTCAGGATAAAAATGCGTCCTTCCAATTGCTCAGACGCCCACTCTCGCAGGTCACCTTGCCTGCGGCCCAGTCCGCAGCTGGTCACTGGGGCAGCATCACAGGGATCGATTATCGCGGGGCCCCCGTCTTTGCCTACAGCCACCCCCTGGAGAACAGCCAATGGTTCATTCTGGTCAAATCCCCCCAGAATGAACTGCGTGCGTTACAGTGGGAAAACATGCTGCTCGCCCTGTGCGTGATTGCCGTCATCCTGATCCTTGCCGCGTTGGTCTACACCAATTACCGCAGCACCCGCCGCCGTCAGGGGCTGGAGGTTGCCCTCGATGATCAGCGGGAACAAGCCGAGCTGTTGCGCAAGCTGATTGCCTCGGAGCGCGAATTGCGCCATTCACAAGAGCAGCTCGCACACAGTGAACTCCGCTTTCGGGCCGTCATGGACAACTCGCCGGTTCCGGTCGCCCTGCTTGACCGCAACGGCATGGTTGCGTACATCAATCTGGCGTTTGAACAGACCTTTGGCTATCAGCACAGCGACGTGCCGACCCTGACCGCCTGGCGCGGCAACGCCTACCCGGATGCCTCCTACGGCCAAAGCGTGGAGGAAGAATGGACACGACGCCTGCGATTGCTGGAGCAGGAAAATGCCCCGTTCCAGCCGCTGGAAGTGCATGTTCGCTGCAAGGATGGCACGGTCAAAACAGTGCTGGCCGAAGCCGCGTATCTGGCCGGTCTGGAAAACCTCTATGTCAGCACGTTCTACGACATCACCAGCCGCAAACAGATCGAGGCCGAGCTGAGTGCCCTGTCGGCTGAATACGCGCAGGTGATCCGCAGTCTGCCGGTCGGTATTTTCCGCTATCGCATCTGCACTAACGGCAGGGAACACTTTGAGTACGTCAGCGACCTTTGGTGTGAGCAACTCGGCGTGACCCGCCAAAGCGTGATGGCAGACCCGGCCTCGGCATTGCGCGCCTTTTCGAGCGAGGACATCACCAGCTTCTGGGCCTTCCGCCGTCAGAAAGAGCATTTTCACTGGCAGGGTCAAATGGTTGCACCCCCGGCTCATCGCTGGCTGGAAGTCGAAGCAACCCCGCAGATCCTCGAAAACGGGGACACGGTGTGGAGTGGCATCCAGTCCGACATATCGCTGCGCCGACAGATCGAAGAGGCATTGACCTTTGAACGGCAAAGCCTGCTGAACATCCTGTGGGCGACCGATGTCGGGACATGGGAATGGGATATGCACACCGGAGCCCTGCGCATCAACGAACGCTGGGCCTCCATTGCGGGCTATACCCGTGCCGAACTGGGCGAAATTTCCATTGAAACGTGGAACAGGCTGGTTCACCCAGAGGACGGAAACCGGTCCGAAAAGCTTCTGAAACAGCATTTCCTTGGGGAAACCAACTATTACGAATGCGAAGTCCGCCTGCGGCACAAAAGCGGTCGATGGATCTGGATCCTGGACCGTGGCAAGGTGATCACCCGCGACAAGCAAGGGGTTCCCCTGACCATGGCCGGAACGCATCTGGATATCACCAGTCGCAAACAGGCCGAAGCAATCCTGACCCAACAACGCGAAGAACTGAGCCGGTCGAACAACGAGCTGGAACAGTTTGCCTATGCCGTCTCGCACGATCTGCGCCAGCCCTTGCGCATGGTGCACAGCTATATTCAACTGCTGGAAAGACGCTTGCAGGACTGCCTGAACGACGATACCCGCGGCATGATGGGCTACGCCCGGGAAGGCGCCATCCGTATGGAAACCATGCTGGTTTCCCTGCTGGAATACTCGCGGGTTGGTCGCAGCGGGGAACCGATGGCCATTATGGACAGCACCGATGCCCTGAACGAAGCGCTGCGGTTCCTGCAGCCTGCCATTGGCGAAGCCAACGCCCGGATTACAATTTCAGGTGACTGGCCAACCGTTCAGGCCAGCCGGGACGAACTGACCCGCCTGTTCCAGAACCTCGTCGGCAACGCCCTGAAATATCGCCTTGAGGATCGGGTTCCCGAGGTTACCCTGTCGGTTCAGCCGGAAGAAGATCACTGGCTGTTCCGCGTTCAGGATAACGGCATCGGTATCGCCCCGGAACAAACATCCCGACTATTCAAGGTATTCCAGCGCCTGCAATCCAAAGACAAATACGAAGGCAGCGGTGTGGGGCTGGCGATTTGCAAAAAGATCGTTGACCACCACAATGGCCAGATTGGCGTTGAGTCGCATGGAGAGGGAGAAGGATGCACCTTTTTCTTTACCCTGCCGATGGTTGACTCTGCCACAGCCAGCCACCTTTAGCACGACAGTTGGATTCACATTCAAGGCTCATAGCTCTAAACATAAAAAGTAGAAAGACACCCTCAACAGAAATCCAGAAAGGCGCATTTTCATTATTATTGTCTATTGAGACACACCCCATCTCGTCAAAAAGACAAAAAGTATTGAAAAGATGTGATTCTGTGATGGCTATCACATAAATGCATCCTCGGTTCTGCCACTGTGTTTTTACCGGGGAGCACCCAAACAGTTCAGAGCGTCCACCCATGCAGGGGTCGGAAGGCTCGCTTGGGAACGCTGACGGTATCGGTATCCTCTTTCCCTCAAGAGCGCACTTTATGGCGGGACCCCGTGGTCCCGCCTTTTTTTTGCTTGTCGGGTCAGGCGTGGCGCAGACGGGAAATCCGTTCCCGAGCGTGGGCTCGCGCACAGGGCACGACACAAAGAAAGCAGGACACTGGAGCGCTGCTCCACACCTCGCTGGGGCATTGGCCCCCGAAACGGCTCGCAATATCGGAGCACCATCCATAAAATCATTTTTTAATGATTTTAAAACAACTCTGCTGTGGGGCTCTCTTCCCAGCCATGCTATTACCGCAGGCGGTTTCAGAGCATTGCGCGAAACGCGGAAGCCAATTTTCGCATAATGCTCTCGCTCTGGAAGGACGCCTCTCCATGATTTCGCATCGCCTTGTACAAAAACTCGCCGGTCTCTGGTTTCTTGTCGCAGGCATCCACGGAGCCCTATCCGTCGGACTAGGAGCCTATGCCGCCCATGGGCTGGCCGATCAGCCTGCCGCCATCCTCGACCTGATGGAAAAAGCCACCCGTTATCAACTAATCCATGCCGTTGCCCTGCTGGCCGTCGCCATCGGCTCCCTCAGCCCTCTGGCCCGGATTGCCGGTTGCTGGCTGGCGGCGAGCGGAGCCTTGCTGGCCATCGGGACCACCTTGTTTTGCGGTGCTCTCTATGCCATTGCCCTTGGCGGACTTGCAGCGGGTCCGGTTGCCCCCTATGGCGGAACCTCACTGATTCTGGCGTGGCTGCTGCTGTTTCCGGTCGGCATTCAGGTTCTGCGCCGTACCCCTGTGGAAGACGGAAAATAGGGGGGGGGCAGCGTACGTGCGTCACACTGAGAGCATTGTGCGAAAAGTGGGAACCGATTTTCGCATAAACAATGCGACAGAACAAAAGGTTAGACCAGCGTGCGTTAACATCGGACGCCACAGTACACGACAGTAAGGAAGCAAGAACGTGGAGCGCTGCTCCACACCTCGCCGGGGCCTTGAGGCCCCGGACCCCATTAATTTGATTTTTAAAGAAAAAATGGGGATTCGGGTCCCCTCAGACCCCGTCATACAGGCTGATGTGTACCTTGCCTGCCCCTTCCGGACGATCGAGAATGTAGGTTGGCCGGGCCAAACCTGACAGCTGGGCATGCACCGCCCGCACGATTGCCCGCCCTTCATCGAGACTCAGGCGGAAATGGCTGGTTCCCGGAGCCGGGTCGGGATGGTGCAGATAGTAGGGCTTCACCCCATGGCGCACCAGCCCGCGAAACAGATCACACAGGGCCTGCGGGTCATCATTGACCCCCCGCAACAGCACCGTCTGCGAGATCAACGGAATGCCCGCCGCCTGCATCCGGCGCAGGGCCTGCACCACCTCGGGCGCCAGCTCCTGCCGGTGGTTGATGTGAACCGCCATCCACAGGGCCAGCCGTTCGGGATCACGCCCCTCCCCGGCCAACGCATCCATCATCTCGCGGTTGATCTTGTGCGGATCATGGACCGGCAAGCGGCTGTGAATGCGCAAGACCTCGACGTGTGGGATGTCTTCCAGTGCCTGCATGATCCGCTGCAGCCGCCGGGGTGAGAGCAACAGGGGATCGCCGCCGGTCAGGACCACTTCCCACACGGCGGGCGTTTGCCGGATATAGTCCAGTGCCCGCTCCAGCTCCAGATCATTGAGGGCTTCGCCACCCGGCCCCACCTGCTCCCGCCGGAAGCAAAAGCGGCAATAGGCAGCACAGACATGGATCGGCTTCAGCAGTACCCGGTCAGGATAGCGATGGACAATACCCGGCAAGGGACTTTTGACATCGTCCCCGATCGGATCAGCCAGATCATCCGGGGCATCGTACAGCTCGGCGACCGATGGCTGGAACTGGCGAACCAGCGGATTTTCTGGCGGCGCATTGGCCATCAACTGGTCAAGAAACGGAGTTGTGCGCACGGCATAGCGTGCCGCAACAGCCTCCAGATCGACAGAAGGGGCAGAGGATGACAGGCCTTCCGCTTGGGAAACCTGGAATGGCAGAGCGCGCTGTTCAGTCATGATGGCTTGAGGTACGCCCCTCTTGCGCTGAAATCAAGGGGCAATCAAACAGCGACTTAAAGGCGGGAACGGTGGGGCTTTCCGAACTCGGGCCGCAGGACGATGCAGCCATCCCGCTCTTCCATCGCCATCCGCGCCGGAATATCTGACTTTATTGCTTGGGCAGCTACGCTACCAAAGCTTTCAAATGCCAGCAGGATATCATCCAGCTCATCGTCAGAAAGGGGAGCAGAGGTATCCATTGCCATGTTGTCTCTCCCGGGCACGGGGGGTATGGGCGCTCGAATCCGGGCCTGCCAACGCTTTCAGGGGCCCGTCAGCAGGAAATGACCTGCCGGGGATCACTGTGGCGCAAGAAAACAGTCATGGGAAGGGGCTTCTACACCCCAGAGGCGTAAATGACCCAACCATAACAGAAATCTGGATAATTTCCGCGCCCATTGGTCGATAACAGGCAATTCCACTAGTGAATAAGTTGTCTCAAGGTGTAGCCCGTGCGAGCGCAAGGCGAATCGCACACCCCCGGAGCGGAAAAAACACAGGCTCGCGTCACCCCGCATCCGTCGAAGGCCGCACGGAGGCCCTCGACACGATCACAGGCTCGTCATGACCCAGAAAAAAAGTTGGGAATAGAGGGTTCTGCCACAAAAAAGACCGCTGTGGGCGGCCATGGGCATTTTCGCTCAGTGTGAAAATGCTCATGGCGCACACCATCGGTCGCCAGCAAGGGTCTGGCAGATCAGGCTTCGGTCTTCTGGAAGATCGAGCCACCCTTGTCGGCCTTGTCCCGACCCGGCAGGATCAGGTTCAACACAACACCAACCAGCGTCGCCAGAGCGATGTTCGAAATGGTGAACGCCGATCCCAGACTCAGTTCCACCTTGCCAATCCCCATCACCAGAATCACCGACACGATGATCAGGTTGCGCTTGCGCCCCAGATCGACATGACGGTCAATCAGCATGCGCAGACCGGAACTGGCAATCACCCCGAACAACAGCATCGACACCCCGCCCATGACAGCGGTCGGCACGGTCTGGATCAGGGCCGACACGCTGCCCAGAAACCCGAACAAGGTCGCCAGCACGGCGGCGCCACCGATCACCCACACGCTCATCACGCGGGTAATGGCAATCACCCCGACGTTTTCGCCATAGGTGGTGTTCGGCGGCCCGCCCAGCATCCCGGCCAGAGCAGTGGCCAGACCATCGCCCAGAATCGAACGGTGCAACCCCGGTTCAACCAGAAAATTCCGCCCGGTCACCTTTGACAGCACCATCTGGTCGCCCAGATGCTCGGTAATGGTCACCAGTGCCACCGGCGCAATGATCAGGATGGCCGACAGCGAGACGGTGAACGGCCCGGTCACACCGGGAATGGTAAAGGCCGGCATGGCAAACAGCGGCGCATTGATCACGGTGCTGAAGTCCACCAGCCCGGCAGCAATCGAGGCAGTATACCCGGCAATGATCCCGAACAGCACCGGCACCAGAGCAAACACCCCGCGCAGGAACATCGTCGCACCGATGGTCACCGCCAGCGTAAACAGGGCAATGCCAAGATGGGTCGTCGAATAGGCCTTGGTCAGCGGATCATTCATCGCCATGCCCACCGCCACCGGCGCAAGGGACAGACCAATACACATGATCACCGGGCCGACCACCACCGGCGGCAGCAGCGCCAGCAGCCAGTCAATGCCCGCCCGCCAGATAAAGAAGGCGACGATGATATACACCACGCCCGACAGGGCGGCCGCGACCAGCGCCCCTTCAACGCCCGCGATCTGCGTCCCGGCAATCAACGGCGCAATAAAGGCAAAGGAAGAGCCCAGATAGGCCGGGATACGGCCACGGGTACAGACGATATACAGCAATGTCCCGATGCCGCTGGTGACCAGCGCCACCGACGGGCTAAGGCCGGTCAGGTAGGGCACCAGAATGGTGGCACCGAACATGGCAAACAGGTGCTGGGCCGACAGCGGCAGCCAGGCGGCAAGAGAGGGCTTTTCATGAATATCCAGCACGATATCCGGTGCTGCAGCGGGGGCAGCACCATCGGGTCTGGTGGCGGAAGCCATGGAACGTCTCCGTTTTTGGGGGAGCGGCAAGGAGTATCCTCCTGCCAGATTGGGCGCTAACCTGCCGCAAATTCCCGTCCATCTCAATGGGGAGATGATTGCCCTGCCTGATCGTTCATGCGATGGTACGGCCCACCTTGTTTCCTCTGCCAAAAAGCAAAGTCAGGATCATGACGAAGACTCATCCCTTAATGCTCTTCAACTCCTATGGCCGCGAACTGTCCGAGTTCGTCCCCATCGACCCCGAGCATGTGCGAGTCTACAGCTGTGGTCCGACAGTCTATAACTACGCCCACATCGGCAACCTGCGCGCCTATGTGTTCGTTGACACCCTGCGCCGCACGCTGGCGTGGAAAGGCTATGACGTCACCCACGTCATCAACATCACCGATGTGGGCCATCTGACCTCGGACGCCGACGAAGGCGACGACAAGATGGAAAAGGCCGCCGAACAGCAAAAGCGGACCGTGTGGGACATCGCCGCCCATTACACCGAGGCGTTCCAGCGCGATCTGGGCCGCCTGAACATCATGTCGCCGTCGATCTGGTCCAAGGCCACCGACCACATTCAGGAAATGATCGCCTTCGCGCAAAAGCTGGAAGATCAGGGCGTAACCTACACGCTGGAAGACGGGGTGTATTTCGACACATCGAAGGTCGCCTCCTATGGCAAGCTGGGTCTGCTCGATCTGGAAGGGCAAGAGGCTGGCAAGCGCGTTTCCGGCCCCGATGGCAAGCGCAACCCCAGTGACTTTGCCGTCTGGCGTTTCAGCCCGACCGACAAGCAGCGCCTGATGGAATGGCATACCCCGTGGGGGATCGGCGCACCGGGCTGGCATCTGGAATGCTCGGTGATGTCGACCAAGTACCTCGGCAAGATGTTTGATATCCACACCGGCGGCATTGATCACCGTCAGGTTCACCACTGCAACGAAATTGCCCAGAACCAGGCCCATGCCTGCACCGATCACCCCGGTGCCAACTGGTGGATGCACAACGAATTTCTGGTCCTGCGCGATTCAGAAAAAATGTCGAAGTCCAAGGGCAACTTCCTGACCCTGCAAACGCTGGTTGACCGTGGCATCCACCCGCTGGTCTATCGCCTGTTCCTGCTGACCGCCTCGTACCGCTCCAATCTGGAATTCACCTGGGAAGCCCTTGATGGCTCCCGCGCCAACCTGCGCCGGATGCTGCTGCGCGTGCAGCGCCTGCGCGACGAGGTCGGCCCGGCGGACTGGCTGCGCATCGCCAGCGAAGCAAAATATCAGAGTGGCGGCCCGTTCACCTATATCCGCAACGCCCTGTGCGCCGGACTGGACCGCGCCCTGACCGGCTATGTCAACGCGCTGGATCAGGCAATTTCCAATGACCTGCACACCCCGCAGGTGCTGGTCAAGCTGGGCGAAATTCTCGACCACAAAAAGATGCCCGCCGAGCAGGCCCTGCGTCTGGTGGCGCTGTATGATCTGGTGCTGGGCCTGAACCTGCTGGTGACCGACCCTGCCGACCTTGCCCTGCGCCCGGCGTCGGCAACCATCAGCGACGAGGAGATCAATGCGTTGATCGCCCAACGCACCGAAGCCCGCAAGGCCAAGGATTTTGCAGCCTCCGACCGCCTGCGCGACCAACTGGCCGAAGCCGGGGTCGCCATCAAGGACGGCCCGACCGGCACCGAATGGGAATGGGTGGTGGCAGGTGCCTGATCTGCCCTGATCCTGTTACGTCACAGGATACGACAAAGAACAAAAAGATCATGGAGCGCTGCTCCACACCTCGCCGGGGCCTTGAGGCCCCGGACCCCATTGACTTGATAGTGAAAGAAAAATGGGGGCTTGGAGGCATCGCCACCAAACAGGTTCGGGCGGTAGCCCGCACTGATCCCACCAACTGTCGTGTACTGTGGCGTCAGGTTTCACGCAGGCCGGTCTAATTCTGCATCGCCTCCAGGAAGGTCGAGACCTGCTGGTCCAGCCCGTTGGCCTGACCGGAAACCTCGTCGGCGGCCATGTGGACGGTCCCGGCGGCATCGGCAGCCTGTTCCATCGCCGCCATCACCATCCCCATGTCGCTGGCCATCTGCTGGCTGTCTTCGGTCGCAACCCGCACGGACGAAGTGATGTCTCGGGTAAAGCTGCCCTGTTGGCTGACTGAATTCGCAATATCGCTGGTGATTTCCCGCATGTGCAGGATGGTTTCCACCACCGATCCGATGGCGATGGTGGCACTTTGCGCTGCCTGCTGCACTTCGCCGATCATGCTGCCGATATCGCTGGTTGCCTGCGCCGTCTGGGTGGCAAGGTCTTTCACTTCATTGGCCACCACCGCAAAACCCTTCCCGGCTTCACCAGCGCGGGCGGCTTCGATGGTGGCATTCAGGGCCAGCAGGTTGGTCTGGTTGGCGATGGTCGAAATCAGGTCGGTGGCCTCCCCGATCCGTTCCACCGCCCGCTGCAGCCCGGCCATCACGTCGGCGGTGGTTTCAGCTTCTTCGACGGCGGTACTGGCAAAGCCGCTGGCGTTCGCCACCTGTCGCTCGATGCCGTCAATCAACTGCACCAGATGGTCGGTGGAACTCTGGATCACGTCAATGTTGCCCATGGTCTTTTCAACCGCATCGGCGGCGGCGGCACTGCGGCTCTGCACGTCCCCCACCAGCCCGGCCATCGAGCGCGCCGACCCGGCCAGCTGGGTCGAGGCATCCAGCACCACCTGCGCCACCTGCTTGACCTGTTCCTCAAAGTCATGGGCCAGCTGCACATAGGCTGACACGTCGTCCCAGTTCAGCATCGCCCCCAGATAGCGCCCGCGCCGGTCATAAATGGCGTTGACAGCGTTCTCGATGGTCAGCCGCCCCATACGGAATTTGCCCTTGTAGGGGAGCTTGGAGGGGTCCTCCAGCACCCGCCGCACGAACGAGCTGTCACGATGGAAGTCCAGCAGGGACCGCCCCAGAACATCCTCGGCCTTGCAATGCAGGAACGGTTCCATTTTGCGCAACAGCTCGAGGGCTGCCTTGTTGGCATAGGTAATGCGGTAGGTTTCCGGCTCGCACAGCATCACCCGTGCGGGCTGAACCTCGACCATCTGCCGCAGGCGGAAGGCTTCGCCGACTGACTGGCGCAGCGTTTCCAGTGCCCGCGCCATGTCCCCGATTTCATCGTGGCGCTGCAAACCGGGAACCGCGATATCGTCGCTGCCATCGGCCAGGTCGAGCAGAGCCTTGCCCATCGTCTGGATCGGCCGGTAAATGGAGCGGGCAATGGCAATCGAAATCCCGGTCACCAGCAACGCGGCAGCGGCAGCAACGGCCAGCAGAACGGCCTTGGTGGTGGCCCGTGCCTGCGCCGCATCCTTGTCAGCTTCGGCGGCAAAGGCTTCGGCAGCGTCGGCGGTTCCTGCTGCCTGTTGTTCCAGCGTGCCAAACGATGCATCCAGTCCGTTCCATGCATCCTTACGGGCACTGACCGCCGCCGTGTATTCCGCCAGTGATTTGGTATAGCTGCTGATCTGGGCCGACAGGGTGGCCTTGGTGTCTTCGCCAAAGGGGCCACCAAAGATGGCAAAGTCCAGCTCGTTGGCTGTCTTTTTCAATTTCCCGGCGGCATCGTCATCCGGCGAGGTCAGGAACTGTTGCTCGAACCGCTTCAGCTTTTGCAAGGTCACGGAAATGGCCCCGGCATTCGGCCACATCGCCAGTTCGGTCTCGATGCTCTGGATCGGGCGGGTCAGCGTTCCCCGCAAACCGTCGGTGGCCGTCACGCCAATCGCCTGCGTCGCCCCGACATACCGGGCAAACAGGTCATTGGCCTGATCAAAGGTCTGGTCAACGGTCTGCAGACGCGCAATCAGCGGCTGGCTTTCCGTTCGCGTCCCTGCGCGCTGAATCGCCTGCCGGGCTTCTGCATGAGCTGCGGCCAGAATGGCCTGAAACGCCTGCCGGGCGGCCTCCGGGTCATGGGAAACCTGACCGGCGGCCAGCCGCAAACGCAGGACTTCGCTGGCAATGGTGCGGGATTGCTGGGACAGGGCCTGTCCATGGGTCACTCGCTGGGCATACAGCGTCGCATAGCCGTCACTGAGGAAATGGACCAGCACCCCAAGGGCCAAAGACAGCAATCCCAGCGCCACCAACGCATAGATGCGCAAGGCGATGGGAACCTTACGCCACGCAGGTGCAGAAGAAGGGGACAAGATATCGGGAGAGGGAGAAGGCGGCAAGGTATCGTCAGCGGTATCCGGCTGGCTCATCATTCTGTCCATTTGCAACATCGGCTGCCCAGCGATCCACCCCGCCCTGACATTGATTGTCCTGCAGGCCTGGGCATGTCCGAGACTGGTCGGACCATGGCAAATCCGGTGCCGTCAGTGTGTGAACTTTCCGTGATGACTTTCGTAGATACACGAATGGTTAACCGCTACCCTTTCGGGTACGCTCACCATAACGCATTCGCAGCGCACAGAAAAACCGGTCACAGCAGATGGTGACTTGGCATTTTTTCGTCAGACATCCTATGATGACCAATACCTGACCAGCAGATGCACCGACCATGGCACAGCGGAGAAGCCCCCAGTGGATCACAATGCCCTGTACGGATTACAGCACGCTGAACTCGGCATCATTGTTCTCGATTCACACCGTCGCGTTCTGACTGTTTCCCCGGTCGCAGCACAGATGGTCGGCTTGCAGGCCGACGGGATGACTGGCCAGACCCTGGAACAAATCCATCCGCATGGCAGCACCGCCCGTATCCATGCCTTGCTGGATGCCGCCAGTCAGGGGCACAACGACAGCCGCACATCGTTCCTGTTGCCTGTTCCGGGCCGCCTGTTGGTGCTGAAAGCGGTCTTTCTGGTGTCATTGCCCGGGCTGACAGGGGGATGTTACCTGCTCTCCCTGCTCGATACCCGCCATGCCCTGACCCCGGACACAGCCCCTCCGCCTGCTCCGGCGGTAGCCCTGCTCAAAATTCCGGTTGAAACGCCACAAGGGGCCTTGCTGATCGACCCGACAGAAGTCCTGTTCCTGAAGGCCAGCGGACGCTATGCCGAAGTCAAAACCCTGACCGGCCGCCCCCGCCTGTGCAACCTGTCCCTGAAAGAACTGGAAGAACGCCTCGACCCGCAACGGTTCTTGCGGGTTCACCGGGCCTATCTGGTCAACGTCACCTTTGCCGCCGGATTTCGCCGACGGGGTGACAGTTGCGAGCTGGACATGGCCGATCAACCGGCATCGGTGATCCCCATCGGGCGCAGCCGGGTCCAGCTGGTGCGGGACAGGCTGGGGCTGTAAAGTCGGACATGGCCTGCATTTGGTAGCCCCTCACCGTCTTTCATGCCAATAGACCGCCGTTCATTCTTCCTCCCCTTCCACTGACCGCCCTGTCTCTGGCATGGAAAAGAGGCTCCCTCTCCCGCATCGTCAGCAACAGCGAGGACTACCATGAGCGAGGAGACACTTCTCAATCTCGACGGACTGGACCGTTACGTCACATTCAAGGGCATTGACTGCATGGGACTGGCCGATGCCGTCCTGAAGCGGACCACCGCCCTGATCGACGACCCAACCAAAAGCAATGAATTCTGGGAGCGTTTCAAGGTCAAGATGAGCGCGGCCTATGACCCGAACAGCCCGCTGGGAACCCCCGACCCGCTGTATCTGGTCTGCTCGCACACCTATTATCTTTACGACCTGTTCGAAGAATGGGACGACGAGTTGGGAGAGAAACTGGTTCGCGCCATCGAAGACACCTGCTGCTGATACCATTGCAGGGCATAGACCCGCAGCAGGCTGGAAAGGTTTTTGTCCTTTTCCCCGCTGCGGGTGCGGTCGATGTCTGCAATCAGGGCCGTCACCGTCCGCCCCTGCGCGGCGGCAATCTCGGCCAGAGCCTGCCAGAAGGCATCTTCCAGCGAAACCGATGTCGGGTGGCCCAGCAGGCGGATACTGCGCTTGGAGATTTGCGGGCCCGTGCTCACGCAGCCCCCTCTTCCGCCGCAGGCAGGGTAAAGACGACCACCGTCCCTTCCCCCGCAACGGACTCCAGATGGATTTCGCCATGATGGCGATCGACAATCCGCTTGCTTAAGGCCAGCCCGATCCCGTTGCCATTCCCGCGCCCATTGGCTCCGGCCTCTCCCCACTGTGGTTCAAGACGGGGATGCAGACGCTGGAAAATCTGGAACACACGCTCGTTGTGTTGCGGTTCGATGCCGATCCCGTTGTCCTGCACGCGGAATTCCCACGGCCCGGACGGCAATCGTCCCGCGCTGATGCGAATGCGCAGCGGTCGCTGCAGGTCACGATAGATAATCGCGTTGTCCAGCAGGCAATAAAACAGCCGCTGAATCTGGAGCGGGTCCGCCTGAACCAACGGCAATGGCGCGATATCCACCGTCCCGCCGCACGTCTGCAAGGCAACCGCCACCTCGCGCACCGCCAGGGCAAGGCAGTCATTGCTGTCGCAGGGCTGGAACTCGCTGCCCCGCCGGTTGACCCGCGAGTATTCCAGCAAATCCATGATCATGGACTGCATCCTTTTGGCGCCATCAACGGCGTAGCCGATGAACTCCTGCCCCTCGGGGGGAACATTGGCGCTATAGCGGCGGGTCAGCAAACCAAGGTAGCTGGTTACCATCCGCAAGGGCTGTTGCAGGTCGTGCGACACCACATAGGCAAAGGATTCCAGATCGGCGTTTGACGAAGAGACCTGCTCTAACAGCGCCTGCAACTCGTTGCGCTGCCGCTGCTCCTCGCTCTGGTCGGTGAAAAAGGCAAATGCGCCGGTCACCTGCCCTGCCTCATCCCGCAAGGTGGTGGCATTCACCCGCAAGGGAATTTGCGTGCCGTCACGCCGGACAGCCATCAGGTCGTAGCTGCGGTGATCCTGCTGGTCGATGCGGGAAAACTGGCTGCGGAATTGTTCGACGCTGCTGGCCGTACAAAAACAGGCCGGAGTTTGCCCGATCAGGTCATAGGCCTGATAGCCCAGCATGTGACATAACGCGGCGTTGACCCGCACAATACGGGCCTCGCGATCAACCTCGGCAAAGCCTTCCAGCGTCGCCTCGATGATCTGCCGCTGGCGCTCCTGCCCCAGCCGGATCACCTGATGCTGGCGATCCAGTGCAGCCTGCAGATAGCGGGTATAATCCAGTTCGATCCCGGCCAGAATGTCACGGAACGACAGCAGGGACAGCAGCACCTGATCAGGCCCCAGAACCACCAGATGGCGGATTTTGTGCTGTTCCATCAGGTCATGGGCCTGAATAAGGGGCGTGGTGCTGGTGACGCTCAGCACCGGGTGCGAACACACCTCCTGACAGGTGGTTCCGACTTCCCGCCGGCTGGCAACCAGCCGCAAGATGTCACGCTCGGTAATGATGCCATAGGGTTGGCCCTGCCGCAGAACCACTGCCGCATCCCCGCCACGATCGCGCAGGGTCCGCATCACGGCGGCAAGACTGTCTTCCCCCTGTACGGTCAGCGGAGCTTTTTCGACCAGCGACCCGACATCCCGCACGGTCAGATAGGCGTGTACCCCCTGACTGCGGATGACGTCGGTTTGAGAGATGACCCCGGCCAGAGCCCCCTGCTCGGTCACAACAAAATGGCGGGTTCCATGGTCCCGGAAACGAAGAACCAGCTCTTCCAGCGGCAAATCGGCATCAACGGTCAAGACCGGTGAGGTCATGACATCGGCAATCGAACGGCGGCCAGCGTCTGCCGAAGGCAGATCCAGCGCCAGCGCATCATGTTCCGTCCAGATGCCGAGCGGAACCGAGGCCGCATCCACCACCACGATTGAGGAACAACGACGCGCCACCATCAGCTCTGCCGCCTGCCCCACCGACAGGTCAGGGGAACAGGTCAACACCTGCCGGTTCATGATGTGACGCACCGGCCAGTCACTGCGGCTCATGGAGAGATAGTTTGCCCAGTCGCCCTGCACCGGCGTCCCACGACGAGGTTGATCGGCTGTTATTGTTTCGTATTCTGCCACCGATACCACGCCGGGCTCCTTATCAGATACTCTGTCTTGTCTGCCAGAGCGTTGCATGGCACCTGCCGACGGCCAGATCATGCCCGTCGGGCCGACCCTGTCAGACAAAAGGACAAGAGGGCGACATCATCGCACATCAGCACCCGGAATGGTAGGTGTTTGCCCTGCTGTCCAGCACCCCGGAGCAAAACCGGCACCCACTTTCCGGCCGATCCTACCCTATGCCAAAGACTGCAAAAAGCCTGTCATGGCGGTAAGCGCCTCGTCAAATGCCTGCACTTCGCTACGCCCGGATGCCCGGCGCGGCTTGAACGAATGGTCGCCATCCTCCAACCAATGGAGTACGACGGACGGAGACAAGGCCAAAGGCGCCACCGTCTGGTATCCTCCCAGAGCATCCCGCGTCCCCTGACAGATCAGGGTTGGCGTTTGCAGGGCCCCCAGGTGCTGGCACCGTCCCTCCAGCGCCTCTGGCTTGCCTGCCGGGTGGAACGGATAGCCCAGAACCACCAGACCATCTGCCTGCTGTTCATCAGCAATCAGGCTGGCCATGCGCCCGCCCATCGACTTGCCCGCCAACACCAGACGCCGGGGCTGCCAACGGGCGCGGACTGCGGCAATGGTTTGTCGCCAGCAGTCCAGCAAGGCCGGTTGCCGGTCCGGCGGACGACGCTTGCCGTCGGCGCCACGCCGTGCCGCCATATAGGGAAATTCGAACCGCACCACCAGCCAGCCAGCCGCAGCCAGCCCGACAGCAAAGGTTTCCAGAAAGGGCGTATCCATCGCCGCCCCGGCCCCATGAGCCAGAATGATCACCCGCGCATCGGAGTCAGCGGGCGGCGACGGGGGCGTGACCAGCCATCCGGCCTCCCCCCCGTGTCCCGCTGAACCATCAGTCACGGACATCACACCACTCACCGCTGACCTCGATGAAGCCCCGGCTGCCGACCGTGGCCGTGAAATGGTATTCCTTGTCCTTGGAAATCAGCGCATGCTTCAGCGGCAGAACGCCGGAGACAACCTGTTCCTTGCCGCCCTGCGGTGTGAAGGTCAAGGTCACCGGAGCCGTCACGTCAAACCACTGCTCACGGCCGCCATTGGCCGCCGTCCCCTGCCCACTGATGGTGATCCGCTCGTTAAAGCGCACCCAGGTCGCCGAACCGGTATAATTGCTGGTTCTGGCCAGAAAGCGGCGCGTTTCCGGCGTGGTGCAGTTGCTGGCAATCTGGGCCTGCCCGACAAAAAAGGCGATCCGGTCCGCCGGGACACCCTGTTTCAGCTTGGCCTGCACCTGGTCCAGAATTTCCTGAACATTGGCAGGGGCAACGGTCTGATAGCGGTTCTTCAGCTCCTGCAATTCCTGTCCGGTCTTTGCCAGCGACGCATTCAGTTCGTCAACCTTCTGCGTTTTCTCGCTGGCCTCGACGGTCAGCCGCTCGATTTCGCTCCGCAGGGCGGTGCCGTCCTGCGCCGCCAGCTTCTGCCCGACTTCGTAGGCATAATAGGCAATCGCGGCAGCCAGCCCCCCGACCAGCACCAGCTTAAACAGCCACCCCCAGAACAGGGCGGAAGCTTCACGTTGACGGCGGCTACGGCGGGCCATGGAACAAATCTCCTGTAAGCAACCTGATATATGGTGGCCCCAAACGGGCCTGAACATCGTTGACGTACCGCCTTATTGTGACAACAACAAGGCAACATCTGATGAATTTTTCACAAAGCACCATGCGTGGAACGCACGACATCCCCAAAAACCGTGAGGTCCGGGATCACCGTGCAGAAGACGTTTCAAAATACAAGCTGAGGATTGCCTTTGCGGAACGCCGTTGCTTCCTCGACCAGCCAGTCGCGAAAGGCTTCGGCTGCCGGGCGCAGCGGACGGTCCCTGGCCCAAACCAGATAATGCCGCAAGGTTGACTCGCTGCTGACCTGAAACGGGCGCACCAAAGCGCCCCCTTTCAACTCGGCTTCGACCAGCGACCCCCGGCCCAGCGCCACCCCCTGCCCGCGCACAGCCGCATCCAGACACAGGGTCGAATGGCTGTAAGACAATTCTTTCAGCGGACGCAATCCGGCAGCACCAGCCCGCGCCAGCCAGCTGACCCAGCCATGCGAGCAGGCCGTCTTCTCGTAAAGAGTGTCATAGATCAACGTCTGCCGGGACAGATTGCTGGGGGCAGTCAGCGCCACCCGCAACACCGGGGCGCAAACCGGAAACAACCGGTCAGTAAACAACGGAATTGTCTCCAGATCCCCCGGATTTTCCGACAGCCGGATCGCCATGTCCACATCTTCGGCATACAGATTGACCACCCGCTGATCGGCGTCGATCCGCACCGGATAGTCAGGATGGCGGGCCAGAAAACGTTCCAGACGCGGCATCAGCCATTTAGCGGCAAACGACGGCGAGGCGCTGATGGTCAACGGGCGGCTTTGGTCCATCTGCCGGACCACATCATCAACGGTCCGCGCCATCCGGTCAAAGGCATCGGTCAGGCCGGGCAACAGCGCCCGACCGGCAGAGGTCAACTCGACCGCGCGATGCATGCGGACGAACAGGGTTACCCCCAGCGTTTCTTCCAGCCCCTTGATTTGATGGCTGACAGCCGCCGGGGTCACCGCCAGTTCTTCGGCAGCAGCCACAAAGCCGCCATGACGGGCAGCGGCCTCAAACGCACGCAGTGCGTTCAACGGCGGCAAACGTCTACGCATCCCTCATCCCCTGCTTTTTCACAACTCCGACACCTCCGGCGGGGCAAAAACCTATCATGCCGATCCCGCTGCGAGGATAAAAAAATATCGCCAACGCAGGAGAGCCGCTGCGTGGTGAAGAGAGTATGCTATGAACGGCGGTTCATTTTCCCAGCCAGGATTCCCCCGGATGTCTGCCGAGTTTTGCGTCCCGCCTGCCCGCCCCCGCCTGTTTTACGTGATTGGCCCATCCGGAGCCGGAAAAGACAGCCTGCTGGCCTATGCCCGCCCACGGGTGGCCGGGCGACCGCTGGCCTTTGCCCATCGCTACATCACCCGTCCGGCCTCGGCGGGCGGCGAAAATCACGTTGCCCTCAGTGAAGCCGAATTTGCCGCCCGCGCGCTGGCAGGCTGCTTTGCCCTGACCTGGAGCAGTCACGGCCTGCTGTACGGGATTGGCTGTGAAGTCGAAGACTGGCTGCAGCACGGCCTGAGCGTGGTGGTCAACGGGTCGCGGGAACATCTGCCACAGGCCGCAAGCCGTTTTCCGGCCATGGTACCGATTCTGGTCAGTGTCCATCAGGATGAGCTGCGACGGCGGCTGGAGGCTCGCGGGCGGGAAACCGCCGAGGGCATCGCCGAACGTCTGCGACGGGCCAGCGCCTTTCCGGTCCACCATCCCGCGCTGGTTCAGCTGGACAATTCCGGCCCACTGGAACAGGCCGGAGAACACTTGGTCCGGCTGTTGCGCGGTGAGGCCTGAAGCAATGTGCGCAAAAGCTGGAACCGGTTTTGCGCGCCATCACTGCGACAGATAAAAAGGTTGGACCAACCTGCGTCAGGTCACAGTACACGACAAAAAACAAAAAGAGCATGGAGCGCTGCTCCAAACCTCGCCGGGGCCTTAAGGCCGCGGACCCCATTGATTTGATTTTGAAGAAAAATGGGGGCTTGGGGGCATCACCACCAAACGGGTTTGGGCGGTAGCCCACACTGATCCCGCCAACTGTCGTATACTGTCAGGTTCAACGCACGCTGGTCTAAATTAAAGAACACCCCCCGGCCCAGCGGTGCCGGGGGGTGTATGCGAGCGTTCTTACAGGGCCGCGATTACGATCACTTCGACCTTGTATTCCGGGGCCGCCAGCTTGGCTTCGCCTGTGGCGCGGGCCGGAGTGTGGCCGGGGATCACCCACTCGTCCCAGACGCTGTTCATTTCTTCAAAGTCGGCAATATCGGCCAGCCAGATTTGCGCCTTCAGGATCTTTTCACGGCTGGAACCGGCATCGGCCAGCAGGGCATCGACCGCCGCCAGCGCCTGCCGGGTCTGCTCGGCCACCGAAGACCCCGGCTCGCCCACTTGACCGGCCAGATAGACGGTACCTTGATGGATCACCACTTCACTCATACGCGGGCCGACATGCAGACGGCGAATTTCCGAAGAAGACATGCGATGGAACTCGTCTCTTTTTGAGGGGGGAGGAAAACAGGATTGATCCGATCGAAACAGGCGTTACAGCCCGTTCCGCCGTCCACCGGAACGACGCGCACCAAGCCCCGATCCGGGACGGGGAATGAACGCCAGCGGATTGGGCAGCAGGCTCAATGCCTTGCCGACCGAGGTACCGACAGTCTGCCGCAGACGGATGGCTTTCACCACGTCTTCCACCCGCCGTTCCAGAAACAGCCAGGTCTCGGCAAAGTCTTCCGACTGGTCATCCAGCCAGTACAGCAGGGTCGCAGAATAAACCGCCGACAGCGTGGCGCGCTTGGTGTACCAGCTGAAATCCGCCGAACGATCACCAATGGCCTTCCACATTGCATCGGCAGTGTTCCAGGTGGCCTTGGCACCACCCGCCACCGTCGCAGGCATGGCATAGACCGCCAACGCCCGCCGGATCGATTCCTGATGCGGAGCCCACCGGGTCAGCCGGGCCTTGACCACCGCAATGATGCGATCACGGACGTTCATCTCGGCCAGCGGCAATGCCGCCACGTCTTCGGCCATCAGCCGGTCAGCCAGTACCGTAAAGCATTCAACAGCCGTCGTCACCCCATGGGGGAACAGCCGTTCAGCCGCCGAACTGTCCAGCCCCAGATCCTGACAGGCATGGCGCAACGCTTTGGTGCTCCAACCGTCGAAAGGAACGTGCTCCAGAGCCGCCAGAACCAGTCGTTCCCGCAGGGCGTCAAGGCTTTCTTCGTTGCTCATCACTGTTCTTCCTGTGCTTTGCGCAACTCGCTGACAAATCCAAAGGTGCTCAGGTCATCCATCTGCATCGGGTACAGGATACCGTCAAGGTGATCAACCTCGTGCAGCACCACCCGCGCATGAAAACCGCTGGCCTCGGCCTCGACCGGCTCGCCGTCCAGTCCGACGGCGCGATAGCGGATGCGCGTCGGACGCGGTACCACTCCTGCCATTTCCGGGATCGACAGGCATGCTTCCGGGCGATAGACCACCGTCGGGTCCAGAACCTCGATCTGCGGATTGATCAGGACCGTCAGCGGCACGCCACCGGCCTCCCTCACCGCCTCGCTGTCGGCCCGTTCCGGCGGCACCATGAAGATCACCACCCGCGACGACACCGCAATCTGCGGCGCAGCCAGCCCGACCCCACCAGAGTCGCGCAACGTATCGACCATATCCCCGACCAAGGCCCGGATTTCGGCGCTGGCCGGATCACCGACCGGTTCAGCCGAACGGCGAAGGACGGGATGGCCCATACGGACAATCTCGCGGACAGCCATCGGGTTCCTCCTGCAATAAGCAACGGATAATCAACGACCTGATTTGTTCTGTTGATAGCATACTCCCTCGCTGTCCGCAGGGAAATTCCGTTTCCGGGGGAGGCCCGCAGCACGCCCGGAAAGCATTTTTCGGGATCGCTGTTGAAAAGAGCCCGCTTTTGCGGCATTTTATGTTCACAAGGTTGCGTTGCTGTGTTACATCACTGCCCCTCCGGGAGAGGCTGGCAGACACACTCGCAGTCTCTTCTTACTGTTCCGCAGAAATCGGCACTCGCCCACTCTGGCAACAGGGTTTGGTGCGTGCGTGTTGGCTGGCTGGAACGCCCCGTAAATCAACAAAGGAGCTGAACCAAGTGCAGGTTCTCGTTCGTGATAACAACGTCGAGCAGGCCCTGAAGGCCCTGAAGAAGAAAATGCAGCGCGAAGGCATCTTCCGTGAAATGAAGCTGCGTCGCTCGTTCGAAAAGCCGTCTGAAAAGAAGGCCCGTGAACAGGCTGAAGCCGTGCGTCGCGCCCGTAAGCTGGAGCGCAAGCGCCTGGAACGCGAAGGCTTCTAAGCCTTCCGGTCCCTGCCGGACTCTCTGGCAGCTTTAGCATACGTTGCATTCTGCTCCCGGGCGTGCCGTTCCAAATGGCGCGCTCTGGTGCTCTTATCACGAAATGGGGTGAGTCCTGTCGCTCGCACCCTCAGGCACAGTCTGACGGGCGGGCTTGGTGAAAGCCGACAGACACCGGTGTCACTACCGGACAAAAAGGCCTTTTCCGCCCGGCGGAAAGGGCCTTTTTCGTTGCAATACAACCGTTGCCCCATGAAAAATGGGGGCCTTTAGAGTATCCGTGATGGGCAAGGCTTTTCCTTCTGCCACAGTCGATCAGCTTTCAGAAGAGCGTTTGCGAGCAGAACGAGCTTTCTCATGATGGCGATGATAGCCACTTTCGGAGGCTTTCCTGC